>ENA-OQDT01001191-OQDT01001191.1-human-gut-metagenome-genome-assembly--contig:-NODE-1191-length-15629-cov-3.886724_pt1 | contig 15629 bp, 11 predicted proteins | sample MGYA00242786_ERZ504617 | MGnify/ENA primary metagenome ERZ504617 (study PRJEB26092, sample SAMD00036337) | human gut metagenome | host: Homo sapiens | study: EMG produced TPA metagenomics assembly of...
GTGATTGATGCTCTGGGTGGGATTGATATTAAAATGACGAAAGAAGAAGCACACTGGTGCAATCTGTATGGTGCCGAGACGGCAAGAGTGATTGGCGAACATTGGTCGGATATAAAAGAAAAAGCCGGTACGCAGCATCTGGACGGTATTCATGGTGTGGCATATGCAAGAATCCGTTATACAAGTGGTAATGACATTCAAACGTGCACAGAGACAGAGAATTGTAATTAGAAAAGGTTGCAAAAGAAAGCACAGAAAGCGAATTTCATTACTTTAAATAAAATAGTAAATGAAGTATTTCCGATGATTTCGACAAGTTTTTCTTCAAAACAGATTTTGGGATTTGCAGCGAATGCACTGAATTATAATCTGGTGTCAACAAATGGATTCCCATATCAGGTAACAACCAGTGAAACAGTGAAGAATCATAGCGGTGTATCTTTTGTCATTCCAATCGGTTTGGAACAGAATGTAAAGCAATTACATCAGGAACTGTTTAATGATGATTTCTTATGAGGCATCAGACAAAGTAAAAGAGATTTGACAGTGACATTTGTTTATCTGACGGATATAACAGCAGATAATACAGATGCAATGGAGTCTACGTTTAAAGGAGACAGTCTGAATGAGGGAACGGAATAAAATTATTTTAGAATATGGAACTTATATGCTGAGCTTTTTTTGTCAGTTACATAGCGTCACTGGCAAAATGGTATTATGCTTCGGGAATTATTCTGATTGTGGAAGCTGTTTATTTGTATGTTCACTGGGTAAGGGAAAGTGGAAGCTTTGTGGAACTGAGGGCTCTGTTTACACTTGCCTGGGTAGGGGGCCAGGGAATCAGCTGTCTGAAACTCAGTACATTACAGGATACATGGAGCTATATAACCTGGTTGAGCTTTTGTGTGATATATATAGCTTTTGGAATAGGATATGAATGGGGAAGAAAGTATAGCAGGGTAGAGGGAAAAGACCTGAAAAAATAAAAAAAGGCAGACAGGCTTTTTTCGATGTATTATGTTGCTGCTGGTTGTGTCGGCCGGATGTTTTGTAATCGAAATTTATCCGGATCGGTTATATTCCGGTTTTTTTCAGACGAACCTTATTCGTATTCTTATTTCAGAATGTCGGCTTTACATTATCTTCATTATTGTGCAATCAGTTGTATCCTGATACCGGGACTTACGGTGCTTTTGGAAAAAAATCGATTCTGAGGAAAGTAAGTGGCGTAATGGAGCAATCATTATTGCAAATATAGTGGCATTTGCAGTTCCGTTTCTCTATGTATCGAGATTTCAGTTTCTGTTTGAAATAGGTGTGGCAGCAGTCATTTATATACTGGTAATAAAAATATGAGGAAAAGTACCCTGGTTCTTCTTGGCTTTGTGGTTTGTGCAGCGTATGTGGTGATTACATTGTCACAGAAGCGGGATGCGATATATTTGAACAATGTATTTAAAATGAAATATACACATATGCCGGTGTTTCTGACCCAGCCGTATATCTATATTGCCAATAACTACGATAATTTTGACTGTCTGGTGAAAAATCTGCCGAAATTTTCTTGTGGCCTGCGGATGTTATTCCCGTTTGTGTCATTAACGGGATTGAAATTTGTAATGCCAAATCTGGTTCCGGCAACGGTCTATCTGACCAGTACCGAATTGACAACGCTTACAATGTTTTATGATGCTTATTATGATTTTGGAGTCATTGGAGTATTTGTGATAGCTCTGCTTATTGGTGTTGTGGCAAAGGTCATTATTGATATTATTAAAAAAAGTGATAACCCGGTTGTATATCTTTTTTATGGACAGATTGCAGTGTATCTGGCTCTTGCATTTTTTTACAACATGGTTCAGCAGTCCTGCGACATGGTTCTGGCTGATCATTACAGGGATGATTTATTGCTATGTAGGATATGATAAGAAATAGAGGATGAAAAAGAAAAGATGAATAACGATCAGACTTCTGTAGATGTGGTGATACCATCATACAGACCAGATGAAAAATTTAGCAGACTTGTGAAAAAACTTCAGGAACAGGAATATCCGATCGGCACTATTTTTGTGATCAATACAAAGGCCGGAAGGTTTCCGAAAGAAGTAGAGCAGATGGAAAAGGTAAAAGTATACCATATAGAACGCCGGGAATTTGATCATGGCGCAACACGGGATATGGGAATGCAGATGTCAAAGGCGGAAATTGTTGTATTTATGACACAGGATGCAGTGCCAGCAGATGAATATGTGATTGGAAATCTGGTGAAAGTACTGGAAGAAGATGAAATGACCGGGGCGGCGTATGCACGTCAGCTTGCAGCATCTGATTGTAATTATATAGAAAAATATACCAGAAAATTCAATTACTCGGAAAACAGCCGGATAAAAAGCAAGGAAGATTTACAGGAAATGGGCATTAAAACATTCTTCTGTTCTAACGTTTGTGCGGCATATAAACGGAATATTTATGAAAAAGCAGGTGGATTCTGCAAGAAAACAATATTTAATGAGGATATGATATTGGCTGGTCATATGATAAATGCCGGATACAAGGTTGCTTATGTGGCTGAAGCGAGAGTGATTCACTCACATAATTATACAGGAATGCAGCAGTTTCACCGCAATTTTGATATGGCTGTGTCGCAGGCAGAACATCCGGAAGTATTCGATGGTATAAAGTCTGAAAACGAAGGAATAAAACTGGTGAAGCAGACAGCTGCTCATTTGGTAAAACAGCGGAAATATATATGGTTCCAAAACTGGTTTATCAAAGTGGTTGTAAGTATATTGGTTACCGGATGGGGAAAATGTATAAAAAATTGCCGGATAAAGTCGTTAAATGGTGTTCGATGAGTCCGGGATACTGGGAAAAGTAGGCGAAAAGCTTTATTTTTGATTGAAGTTTGTCATATTTTAAGGTAATATAGATATGATATGATAAGCTACGACTGAAGAAAGGATATAAAAAGTAATGGCAAAAGATAAAAAAAGATATAAAAGACGGGGACGAAGGTCGAAAACAAGGGGATTTGCCTCCTGGTCTCTGGGTAAGAAGATTGGAGCCATTCTTGGAGGAACATTGGTGACGGTAGCAGCGATCGGAGCTGTCATTGTAGCCAGTAAGCTTTCGAAGATCAATACAGTAAAGTTAGATACAGATAAATTAAGCGTTTCAAAGGAAGCAAAAAAAAGGGGAAGCGGATATCTGAATGTTGCATTGTTCGGTGTGGATTCAAGAGACAATGATCTGGACAAAGGAACCAGAAGTGACACAATAATGATTGCAAGCCTGAACAAGAAGACAATGAAGGTGAAAATTGCATCAATATATAGAGACACGTTGTCAGAGCAGGAAGATGGAACGTTGAATAAAATCAATGCAGCGTATTCATATGGTGGTCCGGAAGGTGCTCTTTCAGTGTTGAATAAGAATCTGGATATGAATATTGAACATTATGTAACGGTGAATTTTAACTCGATGATAGATATTGTAGATTCTGTGGGCGGAATTGATATCGATGTACAGGAAGATGAAATGCCGTACATCTGTGGTTATGTTCAGGAAATTATGAAGGTGACCGGAAAGCTGTCTCCGGGAGTTACAGAACCGGGAACACAGACTCTGAATGGTGTGCAGGCAACTGCATATGCCAGAATCAGATACACAGCCGGAGATGATTTCAAACGTGCAGAAAGGCAGCGGGCGGTTCTACAGAAAGTTGTAGAGAAGCTGCAACAGGCATCACCGGCACAGTTGAATAAGATTATTGATAAGGTTTTTCCTGAGGTTTCGACAAACTTTACAATGACAGAAATCCTTGAATATGCGAAAGATGCGTTTGATTATGAACTGGGAGAAACAACAGGGTTCCCATTTGACAAGACAACCGATACATTGGGAAATGTAGGAAGCGTTGTTATTCCGGTTACAATGGAAAGTAATGTAAAGCAGCTGCATAGCTTCTTCTATGGAGAAAGTGACAATTATGATGTGTCTTCCACAGTATCGGATATCAGTGCAAAGATAGAGAAAAAAGCCGGAAACAGAGATGCTGATACAGACGAATCAACACAGGAGTTTATGCAACAGCCGGAAGAGACATATTCCGGAAGCAGTGGAACAACAAAGAACAGTTCGGGAAGTACAGGAACAACCGGAAGCACTTCGTACAGATCGGGAACGAGTGGTAACAGTGGTACTTCGGGAAGTACAGGGACAACGGGAAGTACAACCGGAACAGGTACGGGAAGTGGTACATCAACCGGAACAGGAAGCGGAACAACAGGAAGTACAGGAACGACAGGAAATGGTACATCAACGGGAGATACTTCAACCGGGACAGGCGGAGAATCAACTGGCGGCGAAGGTACCACGGAGTAGAACACCATAAAGATAGAAAAAGGGGTATTATTCATGAAAAAAGTCAAAAAAATAATTGTATCATTTCTTTTGATGTGTATGTTGTGTGTTGGAATGACATGTGTGGCAAGTGCAACCGCAGCAGAATTCAGATTTTCTGATCCGCAGACCAGTGTCGGGGCAGAAGTAGAAGTAACGGCAAAGGTTTCGTCTGCGAAAGCATTAAATACAATTCAGGCAACATTAAGCTATGATAAAACAAAGCTGCGCTTCATCAGCGGTGATGATGCTACAGGTGGAGACGGAACAATTACAATATCAAGAAATGATGAAAATGCCGGAACAACGATGGAATTTAATTTAAAATTCCAGGCATTGGATGAGGGAACAACATCGGTAGAAGTTGCCAAGGTTGATGGAATTGATAGCAATGGAGTTGCATTGGAGATTACGTCAGGTTCTTCATCTGTCAGCATAGCAGAAGGTGATAAATCGCTGATTCAGGAAGAAGATACCAGTTCAGCTGTTGATGGAACAGAGGTTAAGATTGGAAAATCAAAATATATCGTAACAGATGATTTTTCGGATACGATTATTCCTGATGGTTTTGTAAGAGATGCGTTGAAATTTGAAGGAACAGATCATCAGATTATTAAGCAGGAATCAAGTGGCGCACTTGCAATGTATCTTACACCTGAAAACGGAGGAGATGCGGATTTTTATCTGTATGACAGTGATACCGGAAAGTTCTCTCCTCTTGAAGTAATAGAGGTTGCAAAGGGAAGATATATTATTCCTTTGGCTGATGACGGAAATATCTCATTGCCAGACCAGTATCAGAAGACATCACTTACATTAAACGGAAAAGAGTTTGATACATGGCAGGATACAAAGAATGCGGAATATTATATTGTCTATGCGATGAATTCGGATGGAGAAAAGACAACATACCGTTATGATACAACAGATGGTACGTACCAGAAATATTCGCCATCATCAGGAACATCTTCAACGTCAGATTCTACTGTCAATAACGGAAAAGGAATCTGGGGAAAAATTTTAAATTTTGTAGATAGTTTTTTGGATATCGTAGTAATTATTGCACTTGTTCTTTTTGCAGTACTGCTGATCGTAGTAATTATTACTTCTGTAAAACTTCATTATAGAGATCTTGAATTAGATGATCTGTATGACGAATATGGAATTGATATGGATGAGGAAGAAGCAGAGAAGAAGATTCAGAAAAAAGCTGCGAAAAAAGTAAATAAAGAGAAGAAGAAAAATAAAAAGACAGCTAAAAAACCAGCAGCTGTAAAGAAAACATCAAGATTTGACTATGGAGAAGACGAATTTGAAGATTATGAGGATGATTTCGATGATGAGGATCCATGGGTGACAGAAAATATTGCAAAAGCAATGGAGCACAAGCCTGCTAAGAAACAATCAGCAAGGCAGAAAAAGCCAGCAAGACGCACAGAACCTGAAAGAGAAAAGAAACCATCCCAAGGCGTCCGTGCCTTAGACGAGACAGGTCCGGCAATCCGTAAACCTGTTAAGAAGATCAATCTGGAGGATACCAATGATTTTGAAGCCTTTACCCTCTGGATGAAGAAGCATTTGACAACTTCGAAGGCTATTATTCAGAAGATGATGATTATGATCTGTTCGGAGCAGGTTGTGATGATGACGATCTGTTTGATGCGACAGCAGATCTTTTGAGTAATCATCCGGAAAAGAGAAGAAGTCATGCGGAGATGGATGATACATTCAAAATGGATGTGATTGATCTCGATTAAAATAGGATGAATAGAATGAACCGGTTTGCAGAAATCAGAAAGAAATTGATGGAAGCAAACCGGTTTGTTTTTTATTTTCAAGTGTTCCTGACAAGCTTTTTGAGTGTAGAAAATGTATACCCCATCTCCTCCCACTTTGCAAGCAGCTCATCCAGAATCTCGCCATTGGTTCTGGAGGTGTTATGCAGCAGCACGATGGCACCCGGATGGATCCGTCCGAGAAGCTTGTCAAAGGCTTCTTCTTTGGATGGCTGCGCGTCGGCCAGCCAGTCAACGTAGGCAAGACTCCAGAAGAAGGTATGATACCCCATGTCTTTTGCCATCTGCAGATTTTCAGTACTGTATTTTCCCTGTGGCGGCCGGTAGAAGCGAGTCATGGATTTGCCTGTGATATCTTTATACAGAGCTTCCACACTCTTAAGTTCTCTGGAAAATGTCTCCTTTGTTGCAATCTGGGACATGTCGGGGTGATGGAAAGTATGGTTGCCGACGGTATGACCTTCTTTTAACATCTGCTTTACCAGCTCTGGATTATCACGCAGAAAGTTTCCGACAACAAAAAATGTTGGCTTGACGTTATGACGTTTTAAAGCGTTCAAGATAGCCGGTGTATTTCCGATTTTCATAGCCGCAGTCAAAAGTAAGATAGATGACTTTTTTATCCGTCTTTTGTGCATAGTAGGCGTGATATTGCTGAAGCTCATTGAAAGATGCATTACCGACAGGAACTTTGCCTTCCTCCTGAAAGCTGAGACCCCAGTTTTCGGCAGCCGGCAGAATCGTGGAGAGGGGATTGCCGGAAGTCGAGGCTGTCGGAACTGTGCCGGAGGAAGCTGCATTACCGGATGGACTTTTATCATCTGTTCTGACAGACGCAGGCGGAAAGAGCCGGGCAATCTGTCCGCCTGCAAAGAAACAGAATGAAAAGAAGAATAAGAGGATCAATGGTTTGTAATTATGTAATCGGGACATAAGAACTCCGCAAGAATCATTTGTTCATATATATATGCAGCGAATACAAAGTTATGACCTGCCTTGCAAATAGCAGGGAATCATAGTAGTATAGGGAAGAAAGAAAAATGGACGGAATTGAATGGAATATGGATGCAAAAATAAATGAACAGGTAAAGAATAAAAAGCAGGATAATCTGATCACTGCGGAGATCAGATATAAAATGACAGCGAAGGGTATGATGATCACTGAATATTACGGAGCGGACACTTGTGTGGTCCTGCCGGATGAGATAGAAGGAGAAACTGTGACCACACTGGATGATTATGCATTTGCCAGGAATCTGGAAGTGGAAGAGATCTGGCTGCCGGAAGCGTTAAAAGAAGTCGGTCGTTACGCATTCTACCGGTGCAAGAACTTGAAAAAACTGATTCTGGGGAATCAACTGCTCGATATGGGTGGCGGTGCATTGACGGGTTGTCGTCTGGAAGAAGTGGAGATATATTTCCGTGAGGGCAAGAAGAGCTGTCTGAAATCTATTGTAGAAGAGACGCGTTATCAGATCCGTGTAAGCTTATACGGATACAGTTGGAGATGTTGCGCAGAAAAAAACAGTACAGATGAATGGTTGAGGGAAGTCCGGATTCTATTTCCGGAACACTATGAAGAGGCGGTTGAGAACACCCCGGCAAGGATTCTTGAGACACACCATCATGGTGCGGGAGGATACTACCGCCAGTGCTTTTATAACCGGGAATTAGATTATAAGAAATATGATGAGATGTTCTATCATACGGTTGCAGAGGATACAGAAGAGACGGCGGTGGAGCTTGCACTGGACCGGCTGCGTTTCCCAGAGGAATTGTCGGAGAAGAACAAAAATGTATACAAAACATACATACGGGAGCATATGGAAACGGTGGCAGCGTATCTGGTAAAGAGAGAAGATATAGAAGGAATCCGGTTCCTGGAGCAGAAGAAGCTGTGGAGTGAACCGGCTTTACAGACAGGTATGGATGTAGCGGCAGAGGGGAACAGGACGGAAAGTCTGAGTGTGCTTATGGATGTCAGAAAAGAGCTGTTCCCGAAGAAGAAAAAAACGTTTGAATTGTAAGGAGAAGAAGCGGAAAATCATATGGCAGATACGAAGAAACGTGTAAAAAATGAAGGAATAAAGAAAGAAACAACAGAACCGGAGGCTGTGTCACAGTCAACTGCCATGCAGGAGCGTATGGAGTCTGTCAGTCAAAAGATCCTGATCACGGCAAGAAATGAGCTTTATATGAAGATGCGTTTCCTGGACGTTGCATTGTCGTGCATGCCATTTATACCGGATACTGGTGCGGACGGCATGGGAACGGATGGACTGTACCTTTATTATGATCCGCAGTATCTGGGGGGATTGTTCAGGGAAGACCGCATTATGGTGAACCGGATCTATTTGCATCTGGTACTGCATGGTATCTTCCGGCATATGCTCCGGAGAAAGGGAAGAGAAGAGCGGATTTATCATCTGGCCTGCGACATTGTGGCAGAATCCATCATCGACGGGCTTCAGTACCGCTGTGTGATGAAGGCCAGGTCACTTCCTAGAAGAGAGATGTATCGGATGCTGAAAAAGAAAATGAAGACACTGACGGCAGAACGAGTATATGAAGTGCTGAAGAAAGAAGAATTCCCGGAAACGAAGCTTGGACAGTTAGAGTCAGACTTCCGTGTGGACGATCATAGCTACTGGCCGAAAGATGAGGATAAGAAGAAGCAGAGCCAGATCGAGAATCAGTGGCAGGACATCAGCGAACGTATGGAGACGGAGATGGAGACATTTTCCAAAGAGGCATCGGAAAGTTCGGGCGGTCTGATCGATCAGGTGAAGGTCGAGAACCGGGAACGGATGGATTACCGGGAATTCTTACGGAAGTTTTCGGTTTTAAAAGAAGAGATGACGGTAGACCCGGATTCTTTTGACTATAATTTCTACAGTTATGGATTGTCGTTGTATGGGAATATGCCATTGATCGAGCCGCAGGAGTGGAAGGAAGTCCAGAAGGTCGAAGAATTTGTGATTGTGATCGATACATCAATGTCGTGCTCCGGAGAACTGGTGAAAAAGTTTCTGGAAGAGACATATGGTGTGCTGAGTGAGAACGACAGTTTTTTTCGGAAGGTGAATATTCATATCATACAGTGTGATGACCAGATCCAGACGGATCAGAAGATCACCTGTGAGGAAGAATTGAAATCTTATATGGAGAAGTTAGAATTAAAAGGCGAAGGCGGAACGGATTTTCGCCCGGCATTTGCCTATGTGGACGAAATGATCCGGCAGCATGCATTTGAACATCTGCGGGGGATGATCTATTTTACGGACGGACGTGGGACCTATCCGGCGAAGCGCCCGGTCTATGAGACGGCATTTGTGTTCATGGAGGAAGAATATGAAGATGTGGATGTTCCGCCGTGGGCAATCAAGATCATTCTGGAAGAAGGACAGGATCTGTAAGTAACCGGTGAATTATATGGAGGAAAGAAATAAATGGATATAAAGCGAGCAAAGAAAGAAATCAAAGATTCCATCGAGGCATATCTTGCCAAAGATGAGTTCGGGGATTATATGATTCCACAGATCAGACAGAGACCGATTCTTTTGATGGGGCCTCCGGGAATCGGAAAAACCCAGGTCATGGAGCAGGTGGCGAAAGAGTGTAAAGTGGCGCTTGTGGCATATACGATCACGCACCACACCAGACAGAGTGCGGTGGGACTGCCATTTATTGAAAAGAAAGTATATAGCGGAAAAGAATATTCTGTTACCGAATATACGATGAGTGAGATTATTGCCTCAATATACGATAAGATGGAAGAGACCGGATTAAAAGAAGGAATCCTCTTTATCGATGAGATCAACTGTGTGTCAGAGACGCTGGCACCGACGATGCTGCAGTTCCTGCAGTGTAAGATGTTCGGCAATCAGAAGATCCCGGAAGGCTGGATCATCGTGGCGGCAGGCAATCCGCCGGAATATAATAAGTCGGTCCGTGATTTTGATGTGGTGACACTTGACCGCATCAAGAAGATCGATGTGGATGTGAACTATGATGTCTGGAAAGAATACGCATATCAGGCAGATATCCATCCGGCAATCCTTGCATATCTGGAGATCCGCAGAGATTATTTCTATCGCATGGAGACGACCGTGGACGGAAGAGTCTTTGCAACGGCCAGAGGATGGGAAGATCTGTCCCAGCTTCTGAAGACATATGAGAAGCTGGGAAAGAAAGCAGATAGAGAGGTCGTTCATCAGTACATTCAGCATTGGAAGATTGCAAAGGATTTTGCGAATTATCTGGAACTGTACAGAAAATACAAGAAAGATTACGGACTTGAGAAGATCATTGAAGGTGTCTACACAAAGGACACTTTGGAAAGACTGCAGTATGCAGCATTTGATGAGCGTCTCAGTGTGGTTAACATGCTGATCGGTAGACTGGGAACTTGCTTTAAGGAATATTTTCTGAAAGATCGTTTTGTGACGATTCTGTATGATTATTTGAAACTATATAAATCGAATCTGCAGATTGATCTTGTGGTCTGTGAGGCAAGAGAAAAGTACGAAAAACTCCGGAAAGAAGAGCAGATGACAAAGCAGGAAGATCATGTACGCAAACAGGTACTGGATACGCTGGAATCCTATGAACAGCTTACGAAAGAGGAACATCTGGATGGAGAAGCAGCATTTGAACGTGTAAAGGAATTGTTTGGCAATGAAGTGGCAGGGCGGGAAGAACTGACAGAGCATACACTTGCTGCGCTGGAACACGCATTTGAGTTCATGGAAGATGCATTCGGAGACAGTCAGGAGATGGTCTCTTTCGTGACAGAGCTTAACACGAATTATTACAGTATTCAGTTCCTGAAGGAAAATGACTGCGACAAGTATTATCAGTACAATAAGAAATTGTTATTTGACAAACAACAGGAAGAGATCCTGTCCGAAATGGATGAGATCGAACAGGATCTGAACACTGTCATAAAATAGTAGTTCATATAACTAATATGTAAGCTTATATCCATAGCGGATTTTCCGGTAGATCTTCCAGACAATGACTGCCGGAAAACTAAGTGCGATATAAAGAGATGACAGTACGCCGACACCTCCGCCGATGATCATAAGAATTAAAATACCAATATTCATAAAAAAGTCCTCCTTGCTGATTCTCTGTTGTTTCCAGATACATTTTATGCATTTTGATGGAGGAACGAAAGAGCCAAAAAGGCTTCTTAACGCCATCTGAACAGTAAATGTTAATTTCTTAACGGAGTTTTAGCAGGAGAAGTACATTTACTTTGAAGACGGCAGGTGTTAGAATAAACAATGAGTAAACTTGAAAAATATAAGATGATGAGGAGAATATATATATGAAATGGAATCAGTTTCGTCTGAAGACGACGACAGAGGCAGAAGATATCGTCAGCAGCATGCTTGCAGATCTTGGAATCGAAGGAGTGCAGATCGAGGACAAGATTCCGCTCACCCAGTCTGACAAAGAGCAGATGTTCGTAGACATCCTGCCGGATATACCGGAAGATGATGGATGTGCATATCTGACATTCTATTTGGATGAAGATGTAGACAAACAGGAACTGTTACTGAAAGTCAGACAGGAATTGGAAGAGATGAGAAGTTACCTGAATGTAGGGGAATGTACGATTGAAGAATCACAGACAGAGGATGTAGACTGGGTGAATAACTGGAAACAGTATTTCCATCAGTTCTATATTGATGACATCCTTGTCATTCCTTCATGGGAAAATGTCGAGGCGAAGGACAGTGACAAGATGGTGATCCATATCGATCCGGGTACAGCATTCGGAACCGGTATGCATGAGACAACACAGCTCTGCATCCGTCAGCTTAAGAAATATGTGACAGAGGATACAGAAATCTTAGATGTAGGATGTGGAAGCGGAATCCTTGGAATGCTAGCATTGAAGTTCGGCGCAAAGCATTCCGTAGGAACGGATCTGGATCCGTGTGCGATCGATGCAACATATGAGAATATGGACAATAACGGAATCAGCAGAGATCAGTATGAAGTCATGATCGGTAACATCATTGACGATAAAGCAGTACAGGACAAGGTGGGATATGAAAAATATGATATTGTAGCAGCAAATATTCTGGCAGATGTACTGGTGCCGCTGACACCTGTGATCATTCATCAGATGAAAAAAGGCGGTATCTATATCACGAGTGGAATCATCGAAGACAAAGAAGATGTGGTAGTAAAAGCTGTGAAGGAGGCAGGTCTGGAAGTCCTGGAAGTCAATCACCAGGGTGAGTGGGTATCTGTAACAGCAAGAAAGAATTAGAGGATCGGCATATGCAGCATTTTTTTGTATCACCGGAACAGGTGAGGGAAGAAAAAATCTATGTAGAAGGCAGTGACGTCAATCATATGAAGAATGTGCTCCGTATGAAGACCGGCGAGGAACTGACCATTGGGGACGGTGACGGGTGGCTCTATTTGTGTGTGGTGGAATCTTACGAAGAAGACATGGCGGTACTTAGGATTCTGGAGAAAAAGAAGGATGAGAGCGAACTTCCGTCAAAAATCTATCTGTTTCAGGGACTCCCAAAACAGGACAAGATGGAACTGATCGTGCAGAAAGCGGTGGAGCTGGGTGTATACCAGGTGATTCCGGTGGCAACGAAGCGTGCAGTAGTAAAGCTGGATGCAAAGAAAGCAAAAAAGAAGGTCGAACGCTGGCAGCAGATCGCAGTCAGTGCGGCAAAGCAGGCAGGAAGAGGCATTATCCCGGCAGTGGGAGAAGTGTGTACCTATGCACAGGCCCTGAAGTATGCAGAGGAACTGGATGTTGTCCTGATCCCGTATGAACTGGCAGAAGGCATGGAAGAGACGAAGCAGATCATTGCAGAGATCCGGCCGGGGCAGTCGGTCGGCATCTTTATCGGACCGGAAGGCGGCTTTGAGAAAGAAGAAGTAGAACAGGCTGTGAAAGCCGGGGCAGAGCCGCTGACACTTGGAAAGAGAATCCTCCGTACAGAGACGGCCGGACTTACAATGCTTTCGGTTCTGATGTTCCATCTGGAAGGGTAGAGACATAATCTAATACTAAGAATGAAGAGTACAGGAAGTGAAGAAATGAAGGAAGTATATCTGGATAATTCGGCGACCACTATGGCATATCGAAGCGTCGGGGAACTGGTGCAGAAGGTTATGTGTGAAGACTATGGCAATCCGTCTTCCATGCATAACAAAGGTGTGGAAGCAGAAAAATATATAAAAGAAGCAAAAGAGACATTTGCAAGACTATGGAAAGTACAGGAAAAGGAAGTGTATTTTACTTCCGGCGGTACCGAGAGTGACAATATGGCATTGATCGGTGCAGCAAGGGCGAACAAGCGTGCAGGCAACCACCTGATCACGTCATCGATTGAACATCCGGCGATCATTAATACCATGCGTTTTCTGGAAGAGGAAGAAGGATTCCGTGTAACCTATCTTCCGGTAGATCAGTATGGAAGGATCCGTCTGGATGCACTGCAGGAAGCACTGTGTGAAGATACGATTCTGGTATCGATCATGTATGTGAATAATGAGGTAGGTTCTGTCCAGCCGATCCAGGAAGCGGCAAGTATCGTAAAGGCATATAATAAAGATATTTTATTCCATGTCGATGCGGTACAGGGATTTGGAAAATATAAGATTTACCCGAAGAAACTTAAGGTAGATATGTGTTCCGTCAGTGGTCATAAAATCCACGGACCGAAGGGTGTGGGTGCTTTATACATCGGTGAAAATGTAAAGATCCGTCCGATCGTTTATGGAGGCGGCCAGCAGCATGATATGCGTTCCGGAACAGAAAATGTACCGGGAATCGCAGGAATTTCCCTGGCAGCAAAGACGATTTACGACAACCTGGATAAGAAGGTAGAGAAGATGAGGATGCTAAAGCAGCATTTCATCGAAGGCGTGGAAAAGATTGAGAATACGACGATCCACGGATTATATGATGAGACATCGGCACCGCATATTATCAGTGTAGGAATCGCAGGTATCCGGAGTGAAGTATTGCTGCATGCGCTGGAAGATAAGGGAATCTATGTATCATCCGGTTCGGCATGTGCATCCAATCATCCACAGATCAGCGGTGTGTTAAAGGGAATCGGCGCAAGGCAGGAGTTCCTGGATGCGACCCTCAGGTTCAGTATGTCAGAATTTACTACGATGGAAGAGATTGACTATACGCTCGATGCACTATATAATATAGTACCGATGCTTAGAAGATATACCAGACATTAAGTAGATCACGATAAAAGAGAAAGAAATCAGGAAAGGAATCAGAAGATGAGATTTCATACATTTTTATTAAAATATGGAGAGATTGGAATTAAGGGAAAGAACCGTCATCTGTTCGAGGATGCACTGGTACGCCAGGTGCGCTATGCATTAAAGGATGTGGACGGACAGTTTGATGTGCATAAGTCACAGGCGAGAATCTATGTGGACTGTAAAGGAGATTACGATTATGATGAGACGGTAGAACATCTGAAAAAGGTATTTGGTCTGGTCGGAATCTGTCCGGTTGTCCGTATGGAGGATAAAGGATTTGAGGAACTGAAGAAAGACGTTGTGGCATATATGGATGAGATGTATCCGGATAAGAACTTCACATTCAAAGTAGAATCCAGACGTGCAAAGAAGTCGTACCCATTGAATTCTATGGAGATCAGCCGTGACCTTGGAGAGGCTATTTTGTATGCATTTCCGGAGAGCGGAATCAAAGTCGATGTGCATCATCCGGATGTTATGGTCAATGTAGAAGTAAGAAATGAGATTTACGTATATTCACAGATCATCCCGGGAGCAGGCGGAATGCCGGTTGGAACGAATGGTTCGGCGATGCTGCTGTTATCCGGTGGTATTGACAGCCCGGTTGCGGGATATATGGTATCAAAACGTGGTGTGAGTCTTGAAGCAACCTATTTCCACGCACCGCCGTATACAAGTGAGCGCGCAAAACAGAAAGTTGTGGATCTTGCGAAGAAGGTAGCAAAATATTCCGGACCGATCAAGCTTCATGTAGTTAACTTTACTGACATCCAGCTTTATATCTATGACCAGTGTCCGCACGATGAACTGACGATCATTATGAGAAGATATATGATGCGTATTGCAGAGCATTTTGCAAAAGAAGATGGATGCTTAGGTATGATCACAGGCGAGAGTATCGGGCAGGTGGCAAGTCAGACCATGCAGAGCCTTGCGGCAACCAATGATGTATGTACGATGCCGGTTTATCGTCCGCTGATCGGATTTGACAAGCAGGAGATCGTGGATGTATCAGAGAAGATCGATACTTACGAGACATCCATCCAGCCATTCGAAGACTGCTGTACGATCTTCGTGGCAAAACATCCGGTAACAAAGCCGAATATTGATGTGATCCGGCGTTCGGAAGAGAACCTGAATGAAAAGATTGATGAGCTGATG
>ENA-OQDT01001192-OQDT01001192.1-human-gut-metagenome-genome-assembly--contig:-NODE-1192-length-15627-cov-3.883806_pt1 | contig 15627 bp, 18 predicted proteins | sample MGYA00242786_ERZ504617 | MGnify/ENA primary metagenome ERZ504617 (study PRJEB26092, sample SAMD00036337) | human gut metagenome | host: Homo sapiens | study: EMG produced TPA metagenomics assembly of...
AGGAAGAGTGTTGGAAAGCCCAGATATTGTTTTGAGAATCTGGGGCTTGAGAAATATGACTATAGCAATCCTCTAAAATAATGCATCTTAATCCAGTCCATCAGAGTGTGAAATCTGCGTCAGATATTTTTGCCTTGCGTCAGCACGCCTGCAGATATCTTCCTTGTCTTTCGCACTCTGCTGAACTGTCTTAAATGCATTATTTACGAGGATTGCTATAGACGGTCGTAAATTGTAGGCAAGATATGGAACATAAAAAGTATCTGATAAGGGGGTATTAGATCATGTCTGCTTATCAGATACTTTGTTTATGCTTCTGGCTGTGTTCGTGTCATCAGTTGATTAGTTTGATATTTACGATCAATTCTCGAAAAATGTGACAGTAAAACCATCAGTTCCTATAGTTACGTCAGAAATAGTATCATTATCCCAGAGAGCATCCGTAATGACCGACTTTAAGGCTTCGTCCAGAATAAGATTAAATTCTTCTTCGATAAGTGAGAATGGAACCAATTTCTGGACTTCTGCACATTCCAGAATAAAATTAAGTATTTTTTCTTCCATGATAAATCCTCCTCGTAAAATTCCATACAGCATATATTACAATAGACAAAGCAATCTGTCCACCTTAGATTTTATTTTTGATAATTCATTATGGTACGATACAGGTGGCGGTATATGACAACCGATTAGAAATTACTTCTCCAGGAAAGCTGCCAATGGGACAAACATTCATATCGGATGTACCTTGATGGTGGAAATATATAGCTAATTATTCAGAACTTTCATAGACAAAACGGATTCCATCGTATATACTTTGAGTAGAAACGAAAAAAGAAAAGTAACTGTTCATGATAGTTTGGAGTATCTGCGTAATGAACAGCTACGGGAAAAAGGGGAACAGTTATGTTATTGGTAAAGAATGCAGAGATTTACGCACCGGAATATCTCGGTAAAAAGGATCTTTTGATTTGCGGGGGAAAGATTGAATGTATACAGGATTCCATCAGAGAATTGCCTGTGGAGTGCGAGGTGCTGGATGCAGAGGGCAAGATTCTTACTCCCGGATTTTTAGATCAACATGTACATATCACCGGAGGCGGTGGAGAGGGAAGCTTTCATACGCGGACACCGGAATTACAGATGTCAGAACTGGTAGAGAACGGTATCACAACAGTGGTGGGACTTCTGGGTACGGATGGTATCACCAGGAGTGTGGACAATCTTTATGCGAAGACCCGGGTACTCTGTGAGGAGGGCGTGAGTGCTTATATGCTCACAGGTGCTTACGGATATCCCAGCCCGACTATCACAGGTGAAACAGACAGGGACATCGTATTCGTGAATGAGATTTTGGGTGTGAAGCTGGCGATATCTGATCACCGGGCACCTAATGTGACTGGTGATCAGTTGGTTCAGATTGCAAGTAAAGCTCGTGTGGCGGGAATGCTCAGTGGAAAGCCAGGCATTGTGGTGCTTCACATGGGAGATGACAAAGATGGTCTTGCGCCGGTATTCCGGGCATTGGAGGTGAGTTCTGTTCCTGTACGGATTTTCCGTCCCACTCATGTCAACCGGAATGAAAAGTTGCTGGAAGAGGGCTACGAATTTCTGAAGCGGGGAGGTTATATTGATCTGACCTGCGGTATGCACACTTCACCGGGAGAATGTGTTCTGGAGGCTGAAAAAGCGGGGACTGCCCACAGAGCATATCACAATGAGCTCTGACGGACACGGAAGCTGGTCTAATTATGCTGAGGACGGCAGCCTTCTGGAGATAGGTGTATCTGGTGTGGATGCACTTTATAAAGAGTTGAAATATATGGTACAGGTTCTGGGAATGACTCTGGAGGAAGCACTGCCTTATATGACCTGTCAGGTGGCAGAGGGGCTGGATTTACTGGGGAATCAAGGGAACTGTGGCAGAGGGGGCCGATGCGGATCTGTTGCTGTTTGATCAGGATCTGACGCTGGATACTTATGTAGCCAGGGGAAAGATCTTTATGAAGCATGGAGAGGTGATTCGAAAAGGCACCTATGAGAAGTAAAAAGAAAATAAAAACGAAACCGGATATATGGCTTTCTGTTGGAAACCTGTATATCCGGATTTTGTTTTTGGGCTAAAAATCAGGATGGCAAAGTGTCGATAAAAATCTGCCGTTCAGATGGTGATACACTATCGATGACAAGACAGGATGCCAGAATATTGAGCATAGCCATAGGTGCAGTCATAGAGTTATAAAACAGCTTCGTAGATGTGGGACAGAGAAGCAATAGTGTGCTGTGCGCAGCTGCCGGTGAAGTATCACTGTCTGTGATGGTCAGAATCGGTACCCCTGATTTAGCTGCTTTTTTAGCAATATTTCCAATCGGAAAATAATAGCGGGGGAAAGAGAAAAAGATTACCAGGTCACCATCCGTCAGCTGTTGGATAATCTTCTGGGTGACTTCCAGATCCGATAAATCAATCAACGCAGAATTCAAGTACAGAATTTCCAAACGGCTCTGTAAAAATTTGCCGGGAACCAGAGAAATATCATGGGCAAAGATGTAGATACGGGTGCTTTTCCGGATTTCATCAGAAGCCTTTATGACAGATTCCAGATTGATGTTGGTAATAAAATCAGAGAAAACTGCGGCCTCTGTATTGCAGATTTCATGAAGCATTTGTTCCCGCTCGGTGTCTTCGCCTGAGGTACGCTCTGGCAGAAAAAAGGAAGAAGAGGAGGCTTGCTTTATCATTTTCTGGGTATAGTCCCGGAACTGCTCCTTTAAGTCCAGAAAGTTGGAGTACCCCAGTTTTTGACAAAAACGAAGCAAAGTCAGCTCGGAGGTACCGGTCTGATGGCTTAGCTGTGCCAGTGTAATGTAGCTGATTTCCTCCGGATTAGCAATTAGATAATCTGCGATTGTTTTCTGCTTTTTTGTCAGGGCAGGATAAAGTTTTTGAAGATGCTCTAAAATATCCATAGATATTACACGATGTCCTTTCTTTGCATGGCGCATGCAATGTTTTATATTTTTTTCATAAAAATATAAGTAAAAACTTTACAAATTTATTATAGCATGTATAATGGAAAATATAAAGTAAAGTATATACTTAACAAAAAATCGAAAGAAAATCATAGTATATATTACATGATTTTCTTTCGAAAGCAAAGGAGGAAAAAGGCTATGAAGAAACTTTTTGAGAAACACTTCGAACGGACATGGTTGATTATTTTTCTGATTATGTTTGTATTAATTATGATTCCGTTCCCGTTTTTCTACAGCGAGACGTATATTCCCGCATTTGGTGGTGTTCCACTCTATATATTCGGATGGATTGTTCACACTGCCATTACATTTGTGCTGATTATTGTTTATTATCGCATGTGTATGAAGAGAAAAGAATATCACACTTATGATGAGGAGGACAAATAAATGAATGGAGCAGCAGTAATTCAGCCAGCACCGATTCCTTTCTATACAGTTCTGGTACTTTATCTTGGAATTATGGCATTTATTGGTTGGTACGCAGGACGTAAGACGAATAATATTGGCGATTTCTTTGTATTGAGTGGAAAGGCTGGCGTGGTAGTAAGTGGTATTGCATATTTCTCAACCCAGTTTTCCATGGGAACATTTCTTGGTACACCGGGAACCATTTACGGTGTAGGCTATGCAGGAATGGCTATTTCTGTACCTGGAGCTGTGTTCTGTATGATTCTTCCGGCTCTTCTGATTGGTCGCAAGCTGATTACCCTTGGTCATAAATATGGTTTTCTGACCATGGCTGATTACTTGACAGATCGTTATCACTCCAAGAATATGAGCGGTGTTTTGGGCGTGATGATGCTCTTCTTCCTGGTTCCGATGATGGGTGCACAGATTATCGGAGCAGGCGTTATTGTACATGTATTTACCGGACTGCCTGAATGGGTAGGCGTTGTGGGAATGGGTATCATTGTCATTCTCTACTGTATGACTGGTGGTATGAAAGGTGCCATGATGACAGACGTTATCCAGGGGTCTCTGATGATTGCTACTGCAGTGGTTACTTTTATTGTATCCATAGTAATGGGTGGAGGTTTCTCCAATATTAACCATACACTTCAGAGCATGAATGAGGCTTATTTGACTTTCCCGGGTGCCAATGGTTATATGCCTTGGACTTATTATATATCCAACATTGTACTGTGGTCCTTCTTTACCATGGGACAGCCACATCTGTTTACCAAATTCTTTGCCATGAAGGATCATAAGACTATGTTTAAAGCAATTCTTCTTGGTACTGCAGGTATGTTTTTCTCTGCGACTCTGATTGAGTGGGCCGGTGTAAATGGTATCGCTTCTATTCAGAATATCGAGAAGGCAGATCAGATTATTCCAATGATTCTGCAGAGGGGAATGAATCCATTCCTGGCTTCTATTTTCATCGCAGGTATCGTGGCAGCAGGTATGTCCACTATCGATGGTATTCTGGTCACCACCACCGGTGCTGTTACCCGTGATATTTATCAGAAGATTATCAATAAGAATGCTACAGATGAGGCTGTTATGAGCCTGTCTAAGGTAGTGACTGTAATTATCGGTATCGTTGTAATTTGCTTTGGTGTATTCCAGCCAGGCAGTATTTTTGAGATTAACCTGTTTGCATCTCAGGAATGGCAATTTTTGTAGTGCCGATTCTGTTTGGAATTTACTGGAAGAAAGCAACAGCGAAGGGAGCAATCGCATCGGTTATAGTAGGTATTATTTCACTGTTGCTCTTTACACTGAATCCGTCTGTCAAGGCGTTGGCTATGGGATTCCATGCACTGTTCCCAACTACGATCATTGCTTCTATTGTAATGATTGTAGTAAGTAAATTTACAGAAACTCCGCCGCAGGAGACTATTGATCGTCATTTTACAGTATAAAAGTTAGGAGGCGTATTTAAAATGTATCTTGCAAAAATGACTACAGCACAAGCAAAAGAGGCTTTTGAGAAGGATCCGATTATTGTGATTCCGGTGGGAAGCACCGAGCAGCACGGAACACAGGGTGCGTTGGGAACGGACTTTATGGTACCGTCCTATCTGGCGGATCATGTGGAGGATGTAGATAACGTAATCGTAGCACCTACTGTTCCATACGGTGTATGTCCTTATCACTTAAGCTTTGAGGGAAGTATTAATATTGGTTATGAGGGACTGTATATGGTTCTGCATGGCATTATGGACTCTTTGATGCAGCATGGCGCAAAACGTTTTGTAGTTCTGAATGGCCATGGCGGCAATACTCCATCCATTGATCGGGCGGCTCTGGAGGTATATCACAAAGGGGGCGTATGTGCAAGTGTAGACTGGTGGAGTCTGGTGGCTCAACTTGACAAGAAATTTGATGGCGGCCATGGTGATGTTCTGGAGACCTCAGCTATGATGGCAATTGCTCCGGAATCAGTACATCTGGAGCTCAGCAAGCCTATCAATGCGCAGGATCCTTCTGAGAATATGAAAGCGGCTTATATCCAGGCAGTTAATTTCAAGGGTGGTATCGTACGTCTTGTGAGAGATACCAAAGAAATTGCTCCAAGCGGCTGGTTTGGACCTTTTGATCCGAAAGATTCTTCCGCAGAACTTGGACAGGAGGCCCTTGATTTGGCAGTATCCTATATCCGTGATTTTCTGGAAGAAATGAAGCAGATAGAACTGTCTTCCTGATATATATCTGAAGGGATGGGGGTGTCGTAAAATCATCAAATTAGATGATTGAGCGATGCCCTCGCTTTATATGTGTAAAAAACCGGAAAGAATCTTTTGAACTGTTAGATCTTTCTGGTTTTTTACGTACTTTAAGCAGTTAGTCTATGAAAAATAGGTTAGCTGCATTTTTTTTCGCCTCAAAAACAGTTATTTTTGAATCAGTTATAATTATTTTATAAAATTCATCATATTACCGCTGGATAGTTCTATGCCAAATTGCACATTATAACATACAGAACAGGAGGAATGCTTATGACATTGGAACAGGTTGTACTGACAATGATTAATGACAAAATGCTTGATAATGGACAGATTTCCGAAAAACTGCACAGCAGTATCCAGAAAGACATTATAACCTTGAGTACATTCAATACAGCAGTCGCGAGATGGAGAACAGATGGACAGTTCAGATGAATATTGCCAGCGAATCAGTTGATTGGAAAGGAATAAGATGGATATTTATGCAACACGTGAGGAACTGAAATCCCGGCAGAAAAATATATTTGATCTGAAACTGAATGTGGCGTATTATGCCCGAGTCAGTACGGATAAGGAGGAACAGAAAACCTCTATTGAGCATCAGTGGACTTTTTTTGAACAACTGATTTCAGACGTAAAGAATTGGACGCTTGTGGATGGTTATATAGACGAAGGAATCTCCGGTATTACCGTAACCCACAGAGAGGAATTCCAGAGAATGCTCCAGGATGCAAAAGCCGGGAAAATTGATCTTATCATAACTAAAGAGATTACCCGTTTTGCCCGAAACGTATTAGACAGTATACGATATACAAGAGAGCTTCTGGACTGTGGAACTGCTGTCTGGTTTAGGAATGACAATATCAATACATTAGATGAGGATTCGGAACTCAGGCTGTCAATTATGTCCGGTATTGCACAGGAAGAAAGCAGAAAACTTTCAAGTCGTGTGCGTTTCGGTCATGCAAGATCCATACAGAACGGTGTGGTTCTTGGTAATTCACATATATATGGATGGGACAAGCGAAACGGAAAATTGTTTTTGAATCCCGAAGAGGCAAAAATGGTACAGCTTATTTTTGAAAAATATGCTCTGGGAAACTGGTCTACCCATTCACTGGAACAATTTTTATGGGAATGTGGATACAGAAATTATAAAGGGGGAAAGATTGACAGCCATGTGATTGCCAATATTATCCGAAATCCTAAATATAAGGGTTACTATGTTGGTGGAAAAGTAAAAATAGTTGATCTCTTTACTAAGAAACAGAAATTCCTGCCTGAAGATGAATGGGTGATGTATAAAGACGATGGTACCCATGTCCCTGCAATTGTGGATGAAAAACTGTGGGAAGATGCAAACAGGATTATGGAAGAAAGAAGTAAAAATATCAAGTTGAAAAAAACTTCCTATAAGCAGGACAACCTTTTTACCGGACTTATACATTGTGCGGAAGATAAAGCTGCATACTGGCTGAAAGTCAGAACTGTCCGCGGAAAAGCTGCAAAGACCTGGGTATGCAGTCATCGCATAAAACAGGGCGCAGTTTCCTGCAGATCAAAACCGGTAAAAGAAGAAATCCTGCTGGAGATGATATCGGATGTTTATAACAATCTGGCTCAAAGCAATAAAAGTATATTGCATAAGTATCTGGAACTTTATGAGAAAGAGATTAACAAAACAGAAGGAACTGAAGAAAAAATTGACAACATACAGCATGAAATAACAGTACTGGAACAGAAGAGAGATAAGCTGCTGGATTACAATATGGGCGGCTACATTTCTGATGCGGAATTTTTAAGCAGAAACAAGGTTTTTACACAGCAGATAGCAGAGAAAAAAGCGAATCTGGAACAATTGAAAAGCATGAAACCTCTTTCAAAAACAGAATTGACAGATCAGATGGACAGGATATTAGACTATGCAAAGGAATATTCCTGCGTAAAACCCAAAGATATCACCAGGGCCATGATTGAAAACACAATCAATAATATAGAAATAACTCCGGTTAATGAAAAGAAAGCAGAAGTGATGATCGTATTTAAAAGTGGAAGTCTGCACAGCCCTGAATCTGTTATTCCGGCACTGGGACAGGAAAAAACTTATACTACGGAGACAGGGTATGAATATGTTGTACATTCAGGAATTTCTATGTAGATATTGCATTCACATATGGAATTCTTTTGCGAAGGTTACGAAAAGTAAGAAGTAGTGAATATTTCAGTTTGAAATAATATATAAAACAGGTGTAAGACATGGCAAATACGAAAAAAGATGGACAGCCGATGAAATCGAAATATTAAGAAAGTACTATCCCGCAGAAGGAGATCAGGTCTGTGAAAGATTATCCGGAAGAACTGCAAAAAGCTGCAGGATCCAGGCATCAAAAATGGAAATATCCAAAAACATTTCCTCTTCAGCAACTGTACAGAATGATGTTAAATATGTCAGATTATGGACAGAGGCAGAGGATAAAATACTCAGAGAGTATTATGCTGCGGAGGGCAGTAAGGTACGTTATCGCTTAAATCAGAGATCAGCAGAATCCTGCAGAGGAAGAGCTGCTGCATTAGGACTTACTTATTCCGGGGCAAACAGAAAATGGAGCAGCAGCGAAGATGAAATTCTGAGAAATTATTATCCGACAGAAGGTGCTGAAGTTCAGAAAAGACTGGAGGGAAGATCCAAAGAGGCATGTAATAAAAGAGCTGCCAAATTAGGTCTCTGCATACAGGGAAGAAAAGAATGGACTGCAGAAGAAGATGAAATTATAAGAACATATTACAAAGCGGAAGGCAGGAAGGCAGCAGAACGATTGGAAGGGAGAACTCTGACTGCCTGTCAGTCCAGAGCTAAGTACTTAAATGTCAGATCAGACAATAACAGACTTCCATGGACACAGGAAGAGGATGCGATCATTACCCGATATTATGAAGAAAAAGGTGCCGGATATGTGCATACTCTTATTCCTGAAAGATCTCTTCAGGCATGCAAATACAGAGCGATGATTCTGGGATTAAGCAGGAAAACCAATGATCCATGGACAAAAGCCGAAGAGAAGATACTGAAGAAATACTACCCGGTTGAGGGCAGCAATGTTTATAAACGTCTGAATAACCGTACCAGAAATGCCTGCATCAGCAAGGCCGCCCAATTACATCTGCAATATGGACTGCCTATGTATAAAGGACCTGTATTGGATGAATGGATCATACTGGCAGTGAAACAGGGGATCACAAAAGTAAGGCAATCTATGACATATAGTGAGATAACCTTTAAACCCGGAAAACTCCCTGAACTGCATCTGACACTGGAATGTGATGAAACCGGGAAATTCAGGGTTTATGAGGATTCTGTTCTTTTGGATGAAAAAGAATATGACAGACAGCAGATTGAGAATCTTGCGGATACAATGGGGCTTCAGATAGAAAGAAACAAAATTACTTTAGACAGCAGCGAAAAAGAGATAGAAGACGATATTTTCAGACTGATAGCAGGATGTTACCTGATTTATTTCCTGCATTTTTATGAAAGCAAAGAAAACAGACGATAGAATGCACGATTATTTTTACTGTGTGATTCTGAGATACCTCTATAGTCTCAAACCTTTAATATCTTTAATGCGTGATAAAATTATATTGCAGCTGCAGCTGATAATGCCGGGCAGTGTATCAATGACATTGTGCAGGAACTGTTCCATTTCATCACCTGAGGAAGCAACTGCATGTACATGAAGCTTGTCTCTTCCTGTGACACGGTAAATCTGAGTAACTGTATCATTTTTGTACAATATATCTGTTACCTGCGACAGGTACTCCGGTTTTGTTTCAATTTCAAAATAGCATGATACAGCCCCACTGATTTTTTGCGGATTAATAATTGTTGTATATTCTTCGATTACGCCTCTTTTCTCCAAAGCCTGGATACGGGCTTTTACTGCCACTCTGGAAATACCGGTTTCTTCACCGATATCAGAGTAAGAGATACGTGCGTTTTCTATAAGCAGCCGGATAATCTTCTGATCCAACTCATCTAAACCGTCCAGGTACATAAGTTCCCTCCTGTAAAATAATATAAAATAATATCCATCTGATAGCAGTTTTTTTCAATATCAAATATCATATCATTTATATTACTAAAAGTAAACAGCAGCTTGACTTATTTGCTGTAACTACATATAATTGTTGCGTAACGAAATTTTAAACTTACATTTTGAAAATACAATCGTGATTTCGGATAAAAAACAGGAATTGATGGAGAAAAATGAGAATGTCAAAAGATGAATATTTAATCACAGATGCCCCTCTTAAAGCACTGACTGTTTTTGCAATGCCTATGATTCTGGGCAGCTTCTTTCAACAAGTATATAATATGGCTGATTCCATTATCGTAGGTCAGTTTGTGGGATCCTCTGCACTTGCGGCAGTTGGAGCCTGTGCCGCTTTGACCAATGTTTTCATCTGTGTGGCTTTGGGAGCCGGTGTAGGAGCAGGTGTACTTGTGAGCCGCTATTTTGGAGCTCAGAATTATAGCAAAATGAAAACAATTGTGTCAACATCGTTGATCAGTTTTCTGATTCTGAGTATATCTTGCTGGGGGTTTTGGCTTTGTTTTTTCTCATTTTATGATGAGTTTATTACAAACACCTGCTGACATACTGGATGAAGCGGTACTGTATCTGCGTGTTTATTTTGTGGGATTTCCCTTTCTGTTTATGTACAATATCCTTTCAACGATGTTCAATTCCATCGGTGAATCGAAGATTCCGTTGGGCCTTTTGATATTTTCTTCTGTTTTGAATATTGTTATGGATCTTTGGATGGTGGCAGGTTTAGGGCTGGGTGTGTTCGGTGCCGCCCTTGCAACTCTCATTGCGCAGGGGATTTCCGCAGTGTTTTCGCTTTTGATTTTCTTTAACCGGATGCGTCGATATAAAAGCCGCTTTAACTGGTTTGACAGGCAGGAGTTACATTCCATGCTTCGTATTGCAGTACCATCGGTTCTTCAGCAATCCACAGTGTCAATTGGTATGATGATCGTACAGGCGGTTGTAAATCCCTTCGGTACACAGGCGCTGGCAGGTTATGCGGCAACCATGAGAGTAGAGAATGTTTTTTCACTGATATTTGTATCCATTGGAAATGCGGTTTCGCCCTATGTTTCCCAGAATCTTGGAGCAAAGAAAATTGAACGTATCAAAAAAGGATACCATGCTGCACTGGTGTTGGACCTGTGTTTCGCAGTCCTTGCTTTCATAGTCATTGAAACACTGCACACCCCAATTTCTTCCTTATTCCTTGGAAAAGATGGAACCGCTCTGGCATATCAGGTGTCCGGGGATTATATGAAATGGCTGGGATATTTCTTTATTTTTATGGGTATTAAGATGGCAACAGATGGAGTTCTTCGTGGACTTGGAATTATGCGGCCGTTTCTCATTGCCAATATGGTAAACCTTGCCATTCGGCTGTCAGTTGCCTTGATTTTTGCACCGCGTTATGGAATTGCATTTGTCTGGCTTGCTGTACCGGCCGGATGGCTTGCGAATTTTCTGATCTCCTATGGGGCACTTAGAAAATCATGGCCGGTTGATGAAGGAGTTTCATTCCGGTAAATTTCTCTTAAGTTTTGATGGGAAGCTGGATTTGTATGTTAAGAGGTATATTTTCGTTACTGTTCACTGGCAATATCCCGCGAAGCGTGTTGCTGTGAACAGTAACATATTTTCTTATAGACATGATATAGTATGAGTGCTATAATAAAAATAATTTTTTATGGCATTTATTGGCAAACCGGTTGAAAAGCCGGGGCGCAAAGCCAGAAGGAGCTAAAGTCAGATTGAAATCTGGCCATGCCAGCCGGTTGCATCATGCCTCAGTGATAAAAAAAGGTAAATGTTAAATGGGCATTTATGGAAAAAGTTCCTGTAAAATTTTTTACAAGGAACTTTTTTTTTGTCTTCAAGCGGATATTCGCAACCTCCGCAGGAGACTTACCTGATTCGGTTAAATTTTGATGGAAAATAGAGAAGAACAGCAGGAATGGAGAAAAGATGAAAGGAAAAAGAGTGATTGCAGGCATTCTGCTTGTGGGAATTTTAGCAACTGCCCTGGCAGGGTGCAAAAATGCAGATGTTACTAAAAAAGAAAGAGAAAATCCCGTTATCACCCTGGGCAGTGACAGTTATCCGCCATACAATTATCTGAATGAAGATGGAATCCCCACAGGAATTGATGTGGAACTGGCTACAGAAGCTTTCAGAAGAATGGGATATCAGGTGGAGGTTGTCCAGATCAACATGGGAGAAGAAAAAAGAGCTGGTAGAAAGCGGAGAGATTGACTGTATTATGGGCTGCTTTTCCATGGAAGGACGCCTTGACGATTACCGCTGGGCAGGGCCCTACATAGCAAGCCGCCAGGTAGTTGCTGTAAATGAGAGCAGTGATATCTATAAACTAAGTGACCTGGAGGGAAAGAACCTTGCCGTCCAGTCCACAACCAAACCGGAGGGCATCTTTCTGAACCGGACAGATGAGAGAATCCCCAAACTGGGCAATCTGATCAGTCTTGGGCACAGGGAACTGATCTATACCTTTCTGGGGAAAGGATATGTGGATGCAGTTGCTGCACATGAGGAATCCATTGTCCAGTACATGAAAGATTATGACGCAAGCTTCCGTATCCTGGAAGAGCCACTGATGGTCGTCGGGATAGGTGTTGCTTTTGCAAAAGAGGATGACAGGGGAATCTGTGAGCAGATGGATCAGACGCTGGAAGAAATGCGTCAGGATGGCACCTCCCTGAAAATTATTAAAAATATCTGGATGATCCCCAGAAGTATCTGGAGGTGGATGATCTTGGATATTAAGAGAAAGAAAAAATGAAAAACGAATCCAGCTGTTCGGTGGTCTGATTGGAATCTGTGTGGCATTAGTTTCTCTGTTTTATTTCTTTCATGCGGAGAAAGCGGAAGCAGAGAAAAGAATGGTAGAGATTGTAAATTATGTCAAAGTGCAGTGTTCCACCTACACCCATTATAATGAATCTTCGGAATCCAAAAGTCTTCTCCGTGCGATTGAAAGTGCCAGACAGATGAGTACGAATATCGATATGGAAATAGAAAACGGCGGTCAGCTAAGCCGGGATTTCCTGAAGGAAAACCTGCAGACTCTATGGGTGGATGGTATCATTGTACTGGATGCAGAAGGAAAGACGGACTGTGAATACAGCACGGATGAGTCTCTGGCTAATGAGATTACGGAGTATCTGCAAAAAGAAATTATCATGGATTTTGCCGGATATGAAGAAAGAAGCTATTCGGAACGGTTTACCAGGGAAGATGGATCCTTTATTGACATTGCAGCCTGCGCCAGAAAAGATGCACCGGGTATCGTTGCAATCTATTATTACACATATCCTGAATTTGCCAGAAACTATACGCTGACGATACAGGGGCTTTTAAATGGTTATAGTATCCAGAAAGATGGAACGATTATCGTTGCAGACGACGGAATCGTTGTTGCCAGCAATAATGAGAGCCTGTTGGGACAGAATACAGCCGACAACGAAGTTGTTCAGGCAATGAAAAAGCATACAGACAGTCAGCATATCTATCATTTTAGGAAGGAAGGAATTGGATGTTATGGAATCATGCTGAAACAGCGTGATTATTATATCTACGCATATCTTCCGGATACGGAAGTGTTTTGTAATCTTCCATTAAGTGTTATAGGTGTTATTTTTCTTTATTTTCTGATGTCCGGCATATTCTGGTTCTGGACATACAGAACCAATCTGGCGCACCGGAAACAAGAATTTGAAAAAGATGAAAAATATAAAGCAGAACTTCTGACAGCAGCAAAAAAGGCAGAAGCCGCCAATGAGGCAAAAACAGAGTTCCTTCATCGTATGAGCCACGATATCAGGACTCCGATTAATGGAATCTACGGTTTGATTAATATGGCAGACCATTATGCAGATGATATGGAGAAGCAGAAGGAATACAGAACAAAGGTTAAAGCGGCATCCAATCTGTTGCTGGAACTGGTAAATGATGTTCTGGACATGAGTAAGCTGGAGTCGGGTGAAGTTGTTCTGGAAGAGAGTCCATTTAATCTGAGCAAAATTTCTGAGGAAGTGCTTGTTGTAATTGAACAGATTGCTGCAGAACAGAATATCCGGATTGTATGGGAGAAAAAAGAAATCATATACCGTGATCTTATTGGAAGTCCGGGGTATGTAAAACGTGTGATGATGAATATCCTGTCCAATGCAGTGAAATATAACAGAGAAAATGGACATATTTATCTTAGCTGCATGGAAATCCCATCCGAACAGCCAGGAATGACGACAATGGAATTTATCTGCCGGGATACAGGAATCGGAATGACTGAGGAGTTCCAGAAACATATTTTTGAACCATTTGCACAGGAATATACGGGAAGCCGCACAAAGTTTGTCGGAACCGGACTGGGAATGGCCATTGCAAGGAAGCTGGTCGAGAAAATGGGTGGAACCATTACTTTTGAAAGTGAAAAAGGCGTAGGGACGACATTTGTGATCCGAGTTCCATTTAAAATAGATCCGGATGCGGATAAACGTGAAGAACAGAAGGAGGTATCCGAAAAATCTATAAAGGAATTGCATATTCTGCTGGCGGAAGATAATGAGCTGAATATGGAAATCGCTGAATTTATGCTTCAGAATGAGGGCGCTGACGTGACCAAAGCATGGAATGGGCAGGAAGCGGTTGAGCTGTTCAGAAAAAGTGAACCCGGTGAATTTGATGTCATTCTTATGGACATTATGATGCCGGTAATGAATGGTTATGAAGCTGCAAAGACAATCAGGTCTCTGAACAGAGAGGATGCAAAGACAATACCGATCATTGCAATGACAGCAAATGCCTTCACGGAGGACAGAATAAAAGCAAAAGAAGCAGGAATGGATGAACATGTTGCTAAGCCTGTTGATATGGAATTACTGATAAAAGTAATTCATAGATTGGTGAAATAAAAGATATTATAAGAAAGTTATAAAATTGTAGAAAAGCGTGAAAAGAGTTATGAAGAACGTATCCTGAGAGACATTCAGAATGGAATTACACTGGAAACACTTATGGCAAAAAAACATAAGAAAACTCCAGAAGAAAAAGCAGCTGTTGCGATACAAAAGAAGCAGCAGAGGCGAGCAAGACGGAAAAAAGAAACAAGTGATAATCTGGCTAAAGAAGAAATCTTGCAAGATGACAGATTTTTCTTTATTGCCGGTTACACCTCCGGAGATGCACCGTATGGTGTCACCTGGGAGGAAATGGGTCTGAAACCTTGGGAAGATTTGGAAGAGAATAATTGAGATGTTCAGTGCAATCTTATTTATCTCTTGTGACTGAAACAGGTTCCCGTTTTGCCGGAAGTAAGTCAGAACTGATTTCAGGAGCATTGAGCAGTGCAGTGAAATTCTCAATGATGTTAGGGGGCAGTTACTGCAAACAGTAACTGCCCCCTAACTAGGATATTTATGTAATTATTTCTGGTCCAGTACGGACTGAATCTGCTTCATCAGCTGATCGTAGTTTGACTGATCGTCAATGCCACCCATGAAAGGTTCCCCAACGATATTTCCGTCTTTATCTACAAGAACGGTTGTAGGAAATGCCATGATGTTTCCTTTTCCAGCATAGTTTCCAACTGTTGAATTAGAATCGAAAGTCAGGTTCTTGTAGGAAGCGCCCTGAGCTTTCAGGATTTCTTTTGCCTCTTTGATTCCGGCTTCATTGTTGTCTAAAGTATCCATGTTGATACCAACAACTTCGCCACCCATTTCTTTGAGTTTCTCATTTAATTCATTCAGCTTAGAGAGCTCTCCGACACATGGCTTGCATCCACTGAACCAGAAATTTACAACTGTAACTTTATTTTT
>ENA-OQDT01001194-OQDT01001194.1-human-gut-metagenome-genome-assembly--contig:-NODE-1194-length-15614-cov-6.260541_pt1 | contig 15614 bp, 20 predicted proteins | sample MGYA00242786_ERZ504617 | MGnify/ENA primary metagenome ERZ504617 (study PRJEB26092, sample SAMD00036337) | human gut metagenome | host: Homo sapiens | study: EMG produced TPA metagenomics assembly of...
TTGGAGAAGCTGATTTCTATGAAAACGGAAAACTGGTCAGAAAGAAATATCTTACTGTATCGTTCCCTTACAGCAATGATGGATACAGTCAGGTATTCGGCGGTGAAACGGCTGAATGTGTCTGCCAGGGGCTGCTTGATATCTTTGAATTCATTGGTGGCGTACCTCCACTGCTGATCTTTGATAATGCTACTGGTGTTGGACGCAGGATCGGTGATATGATTCACGAAACAGAACTTTTTTCCCGTTTTCGTGCTCATTACCATTTCCGTGTCCGGTTCTGTAACCCTTATTCTGGATGGGAAAAGGGAAATGTGGAACGCAAGGTGGATTATAACAGGGCAAACCTCTTTGTGCCTGTTCCACATTTTTCAGATGTTATCCAGTATAACCATAAGCTGCTTTTAAAGCATAAGCGGAAAGCTTCTGAGCTTCACTATAAAAAACAGGTTCCAATCTGCGAACTCTTTGAAGAAGACCGCAAAGCGTTGCTGATGCTGCCGCCCAAACCTTTTAATGTATGCAGATATGAATGGCTGAAGGCAGATGGTTATGGAAAAGTCTGCATGGATGGAAAACATTTTTATTCAACAAGGCCTGAAAATGCCAATCAGAAGGTACTGGTTGGAATCCGCGCCCATTCGGTTGATATCCTTACAGACGGAGGGCAGGTCATTACCACCCATAAGCGTGTATTTGGCGACAACAGGAGCGATGTCAGTGATTATACAACTACGCTTGCTGTGCTTATGAAAAACTCCGGGGCATGGGGAAACAGCGGACTCCGGCAGGAAACCCCGGATGTCCTGCGTACATACATGGATGCGCAGTCGAAAGAAAAACTTAAGGACTGCCTGCGGATCATGAACGAACTTACAAACCAGTACGGCTTTCAGGCTGCTGCTTCCGCAATGGAAATGGCATGTGCCAGAGGGAACATCAATATTTGTGATGCATCGGTACTGGCTGCCCGGATCACCGGATATGGGATCACTACTCCTCCAGAGACCGGTCCATCATTGGATATCTATGACGAAGCATTCCTGAAAGGAGGCAGCAAAGCATTATGATGACACCCAAAATGAAAGAAGACCTCTGCACACAGATCCTGAATGCCAGCAGACAGCTGTTTCTATCCTCAAAGATCTCCGAGGTCTGCCAGGAGAAGGGAACACAAAAACAGCTGGAGTTTGTCCTGGAACTTATGAACAAAGAGCTTACCTTGCGTGATGAAAACCGTCGGAAACGTCTGATCAAACGGGCCGGGTTTCCAACATACAAAACATTTGAAGGATACAGTTACCAGCATGTCAAACTTCCTCCTGCTTTTAGCAGGGAGGAGTTAGAATCACTGGAGTTTGTGCCCGGACAGAAGAACCTTGTACTGTATGGTCCTGTTGGAGTAGGGAAAACACATATGGCAATCGCAGCTGGTGTGAAAGCCTGCAATCTTGGATATAAAACAAAGTTTTACACTGTAACGGAACTGGTTCTGAAACTGGCGGAATCCCGCAAAAATGGGACTCTGGAGAGGCTTCTCCGGGATTTACGGAGCCTGGACCTGTTGATCCTTGATGAGTGGGGATATGTACCAGTAGACAAAGATGGTTCTCAACTGCTATTTCGGGTGATATCAGACAGTTATGAAAGTAAAAGCCTGATACTGACAACCAATCTGGAATTTTCCAAATGGGGAGGAATATTCACTGACGATCAGATGGCTGCCGCCATGATTGACAGACTGGTTCATCATGGTCACCTGCTGATCTTTGAGGGAAAAAGCTACCGGATGGAGCATGCTCTCATGCGCCAGGATGCATAAAACGTCCTGCCTAAAGCAAGGAAAATCCTTTGCTAAAAACAGGGAATTCTGACGCTTTTTTTAGGGAAAAGTGCTTGACAAAAACATCTAAAATGTTTTTACGTCTTATAATCCTATAGCGGCATCTTCCTCGTGCTCACTGTATGAAATGTCACGTCAGTTATTATTGGATATTCAGTTATCATGGTGCATTTTAGGGAGTCCTTAAAGCTCCTCTAATTACTAAAGTCAAATGACTTCGGCTGATGCAAAAAATTTTCCAATATTTTTTTAAAAAATTCTTTCATATACATTTCACGCATTTTATTAAGGATCGTTTTCAACTTGTACGCTAATACCTGTCTGGAAATCCCCATAATCTCAGCCATCTGTGTCTGTGTCTTATTTTCAAAGAAAATGCCGTAAATAATCATGCGTTCCTCGATATTCAGCTGATCGATCACTTTATGAATATCCTACTGTTCCATTTTTGTCAGTACACTGTGCTCCACGTCACAATTCAAATCTGGGAAATCCTCAATCATGAATCCTTCCCCATCGATGGACTGTCCACTGTAAGGTACCTCCCGCAGCATCTTATCCACGACTTCCCCCAAGCTCGTTCTTAATCTCAACTTTTTTTGCCTTGCTGCTTCTGTAAAAATTGTTCATCGCATACGCAACTTCTTTTGTAATCTCAATCATTTCTCCATCAATATTTGCGTAGTACTTTCCTTCATAAAAATATGGGTGTTCAATATACATATCCGTTCCTCCTGAATTTGAAATCTTGTTGCTCGTTTCAACTTCAGAAGGCGGACCTCTGTTTAGGATCATGCCTGCTCCGCCTTTATCCTGCCGGGACATACCCGCAGTTATTGGCTGAAAAATTCAGGCACAAAAAAAAGCCCCAGTAGTTTTTTTCTTAACTACTGAGGCTTTCGTCTCTTTCTTGTATTCAGTTATCTATGCCTTCTTTCATCAGCATAATCATTGTATCAGGATAAAGTTCACAAAGTATCCGCAATACGTTCCCATAAGTTCATGTCATTATTGAAATCGTACATATTTCAGTATAAAAAGTTCACTATTCAAATTCTGATTATTATTTCTCCACATACTCTTCTGCCATATGTACTGCCATAGCACCATCTGCCACTGCTGTTACTATCTGACGAAGTAACTTTGTTCTGACATCTCCTACAGCATAAACACCCGGAATACTCGTTTCAGTGTTTTCACCTGCCACAATATATCCTTTATTATCCAGTTCTATCTGATTATCTAAAAAATCTGTTGTCGGTTTTCTTCCTATACTCACAAACAGGCCGTCACATTCTATAATGTTTTCTTCTCCTGTAACTGTATCTTTCAACCGCACACCAGTCAATCGTTCTCCATAAATCAGTTCATTTACTGTATTGTTCCATCGAAACTCTATATTTTCAGTTTTCATCAGCTGGTCATGGTAGATTTTCGTTGCACGTAATGTATCTCTTCGATGAACAATGATGACTTTCTTAGCAATTCGACTTAAAAGAACAGCATCTGATACAGCAGAATTTCCACCACCAACAACCACCACGATCTTATCTTTATAAAACATACCATCACAGGAGGCACAATAAGCAACCCCATGACCTATCAATTCTTTTTCTTTAGCGAGACCAAGTTCTCTTGGATTTGCTCCAGTAGCAATCACTACTGTTTTCCCAATATAAATTCCCGAACTAGTTTCTACTCTCTTAAGCTTTCCTGTTAAATCCATATTAAAAACTTCAGCATATTCACTTTTAGCGCCAAATTTTTCCGCCTGTTTTTGCATTTTCTCTGCCAATGAAAATCCGTCAATTCCATTTTCAAAACCAGGATAGTTATCAATCTGCCAGGTCAATGACATCTGACCACCTGCAGATAATTTTTCTAAAACAATTGTATCAAATCCTGCTCTGGCTGCGTATAATGCTGAAGTATACCCTCCAGGTCCTCCCCCCACGATAATCATATCGTAAACATGATTTTCATTCATACAGCAGTCCTCCTTTTATTTTTCCAATGCTTCATTAATAAAATTCTCTATCATTATTTTTGATTCAGGTGCAACAATAGAATCTATTGCCTTTCCATCTCGATATAAAACCAGCGTAGGAATTATCTCAATCTTTTCAGCTTCTGCAATCTGTGGTTCTTCATCAATATTTACTTTTCCAGCAATAAGAATATCGCTGTATTCTTCACTTATTTTTTCATAAGCCGCTCCAATTCTACGGCAATAACCACACCAAGGTGCCCAGAAATCAACCAAAACCGGTTTTTCCTTATGAATTAATTGTCCAAACTTTTCTTTATTTATATTTATAGATGTCATATTTTTCAACTCCTTCTCCTATTTGAACTTAATATACCCCAAATAAGTGCTTGCTTCCGTGATGATATCACAGAAAAGATAATTTACTTTATTACACTTCTTTTTATTTCTATTTATGGCATATGCCAGTTATATAATTGACGCATCTAAAAAAAGCAAGTATACTATGTTCGTAAAGGAGATGACTGCTATGAGCTTCGAAAATTATTTTCCACTATGGAATGACTTAAATACAGCACAGAAAAAACTAATTTCAGACAATTTAATCACACGGGATGCAAAAAAAGGAACGATCATTCACAATGGAAACCTGGACTGTACTGGATTATTACTGGTTAAATCCGGGCAGCTTCGAACTTACATACTTTCAGATGAAGGACGAGAGATTACACTTTACCGTCTGTTCGATATGGATATGTGTCTTTTATCCGCCTCATGTATCATACGCTCCATTCAATTTGAAGTAACCATTGAAGCAGAAAAAGATACTGATCTTTGGATCATCCCTGCTGAAATCTATAAGGGCATTATGAAGGAATCTGCTCCCGTCGCAAACTATACCAATGAGTTAATAGCCACCCGTTTTTCTGATGTCATGTGGCTGATTGAACAAATCATGTGGAAGAGTTTGGATAAGCGTGTTGCTTCATTTCTTTTAGAAGAGACCTCTATCGAAGGAACAAACGAGCTGAAAATCACTCATGAGACGATTGCTAATCATCTTGGTTCCCACAGGGAAGTTATCACTCGAATGCTTCGATACTTTCAAGGCGAGGGTCTCGTCAAACTCTCCCGCGGCAAAATCACAATCCTTGATCCAAAAAGACTGGAAACACTCCAAAGGTCATAAAATTGTTTTTCTGTAACATATAAAGAAGAATCCTCCATTTATCAGAATTATGAAAGTCATTCTAATAAATGGGGGATCTTTTTATATTACGAGAAAATTATAAAAATATTATGATTATTTTTAATAATCCATACCACATGCATATGCCCTTTCAATCAGCGCACGGTCATTGACAACTGCATCATAGAAGCGGAATCCGCCGGAGAAGTTGTATGTTTCATATCCATTTCCTTCCAGAATACGACTGGCAATATAACTTCGCAGCCCACTCTGGCATATCAGGTAAACAGGCTTTCCCTTCTCAATTTCATTGATACGTTCCCTTAGTTCATCTACAGGAATGTTTTTGAATCCATCCATATGCCCCCTGTTAAATTCACCTACAGTTCTCACATCCAGCAACACAACACTTTTATCTCTAGAAATCTTATCCATATCTTCCAGATGCCATTGTTTTAAGGTACCTTTTGCTATATTGTCTATCATGAATCCTGCCATATTTACAGGATCCTTGGCAGAGGAATAAGGCGGTGCATATGCGAGATCCAAATCCTTCAGCTGGGTTGCCTTCAGCCCTGCATGGATTGCTGTTGCCAGCACATCAATACGTTTATCAACTCCTTCATATCCAATAATCTGAGCACCAAGCAAACGATAGGTCTCTTTTTCAAAAACCACCTTCATGGTCATCACTTTTCCACCAGGATAGTAACCGGCATGACTCATAGGAGAAAGAATTACTGTATCTACCTCTAATCCTGACTTTTTGGCATTGGTTTCATTGATACCTGTAGTAGCTGCTGTCATATCAAATACTTTGATAACGGAGCTTCCCTGACTGCCCAGGTAATGACTATCACCACCACAAATATTATCAGCAATGATCCTTCCCTGTTTATTAGCAGGTCCCGCTAAAGAGATCAGCGCATCATCACCCGTAACATAATGTTTTACCTGAACTGCATCACCTGCTGCATAAATATCCGGTACAGAAGTTTCCATTCTGTCATTCACTACAATACTTTCCTTGATGCCAAGTTCCAGACCAGCTTCTTTTGCTAATGCTGTGTCTGGTGTGACTCCGATTGCCAGCACCACCATATCAGCCTGAAGGGATGGATTATCTTTCAATAGAACCTCCACTCTGTTGTCTTTTTCTTTAAATCCTTCTACTGTATAGCCCAGTACCAGTTTTATTCCATGCTTTCTCATTTCATTATGGATCATGGATGCCATATCCGGATCAAAAGGATTCATCAGCTGCTTAGGGCGCTGGACAATCGTAACATCCAGGCCAAGCTCCCTCAAATTTTCTGCCAGTTCCAGACCAATAAAACCGCCACCTGCCAATACAGCCGATTTTGGATGATTCTTATTAATATATTCCTTTATCCGAAAAGTATCTTCTACTGTACGAAGTGTAAAAAGTTTATCAATACCTACTCCGGGAAGTCTCGGCTGTGTTGGCTTTGCACCTGGCGAGAGGATCAGCTTATCATAGTTTTCTTCAAATATCTCACCATTCTCCAAATTTTTCACTGAAACAGTTTTACGATCCGGATGTATGGAGATAACTTCATGATGAATTTTCATATTGATATGGAAACGTTTAAAAAAACTCTCTGGTGTCTGTAATGTAAGTTCTTCCGGATCTGTGATCACGTCTCCAATATAATATGGAAGCCCACAATTTGCATAGGATATGTATCCGGATCTTTCAAACACAGTAATTTCTGCATGTTCATCCAGTCTTCGTATTCTTGCTGCAGCTGTAGCTCCTCCGGCTACACCGCCTACGATTATTACCTTCATCTTATTTTTCCACCTTTCCTGAATAAGCAGCAATGCCACCGATATTATTTACTTTAGAATATCCCATTCGTTGCAACATCCCAGTTGCCTGACGACTTCGAGCTCCGGAATAACAGTATACAAACAGCGGATTTTCTGTATTCTTCACTACTGAAACAACATTGTTAAGTTGTTGCAACGGCACATTTTTACTTTCTGGTATATGTCCTTCCTGATATTCCTGCGGAGTACGGACATCCAGCAGAACTGCACCAGCAGTCATTTTATATTCTTCTATGCCTTGATTAATATTCGTCTGTTTAAAAAAATCAAAAAAGCCCATTAGCGCACCTCCTTAAAGCATCTCTAAAATCTCTTTCTTAGGTCTTGCCCCTGAAACTTTTGTTACAATCTTCCCATTCTTCATAACCACCAAAGTTGGAATACTCACAATACCAAATTCACTTGCCAGTTCAGGCTGCTCATCCACATTGATCTTTCCAACTTTGATATCAGGGCGTTCACTTGCAATCTCTTCTATGATAGGAACCACCATACGACAAGGAGCACACCAAGGAGCCCAAAAGTCTAAAAGAACGTTTTTCTCGGAATCTATTATTTCATTCTGAAAATTATTTTTATTGATATTAATAGCAGACATTTTACAGTCCTCCTTGTTTTTTCTTTTATGGCTTTATTATAAGCTGAAATTTATTTGTTTTCTGTGATATCATCACATTATTATCATGATTAATTTTTTAAGAATTTATTTTTTCATCTTATGATCCGATGACAATCTCACTTCTCCACTCCACCTTTTCATAATAGAATTCTGTGTTTCCATCTGTGTTGGAATATAATTGCTTTCCTGCAGAAATGCACCAGATCGCAGTAAAAAGAGGCTGGTTTGAACTGGAAAACGGCTATTTTGAGCCGGATGCTGTTGTAAATGATAATGAAGTACAGAAAATGCTGGAAGATACGGAAAATATCATTTCTATGGCAGAAGTCGATCCGAACTATGAAAGCACATTCGAATATGCGGCGGATGTGGTAGAAATTCCGACAGATGTGGCAGTCGAGATAAAAGATGATGAGCATGTGGTGATCGGTTCGGACGATGTTACTCTGAAAGAGGGAGATCGTTTTGTGGTTTATGAGGACGGACTGCCGCTGGCATATGTTGCAAAGAAAGTAAACTATAAAAACAATCAGTGTCAGGTACAAGTCAAAAAAGCAGATCATTCTGTGTATGAGTATGTAGATGAGCAGGGCAGTCTGGAACTTACACCGGAAAATTCAGAATTTATTCCGGCAGAAGATGTTGAAGTTCAGAGTCTGGAAAGCACAGCCAAATCATACAATTCTGCAAATATAAGCTATGCAGATGGAAAACTCAGCCTGATAACAACCGCAGGAGGAGTAAGTACGGAAATCTGGCTTTCGGATTTGTGCGACTTTCCTTCACACTGTCAAAAGATATCAAGGTACAGGGAGATGTATCCGGAACATTCTGTGCCGGTGTCAGCGTCATGCAGGATGGCACAACCAGAGGAATCAACCAGTTCAATGTGAGCGGCTGCAGTGTAAATGGCGTGGGAAGCCTTACAGCAACTTTGAAATTAAGTGCAGGCGTAGACGTTGTTGTTGCATGTGCCGATATCTATGGTGAGGTAGGCATCTAGACTCAGTATGCAACACAGGTAAAAGAAAACAGTTCCAAAGTAATGATCCATTGCCAGGATTATAAATATTATATCTTTTTCACGGTAGGAGCAGAGGAAAAATATTATGCATTCTGGAGCGGCAAAATGGAAACCCTGGCAAATAAAAAACTGTCAATGGATGAGAAGAAGTCTCCGTTTATCAAACACTGGCACTGGGAAAATGGAAAAAGTGTAAGTTATTGTACTATGGGAATGAGTGTACCGAATCTCGATTACAGTGGAGGAACAACAACCAAAGCAACCGCAGCTATCGTTACAATACTTTCCACATGAATAAAATCCGCAGTACTGGCATCAAACAGCAAATTTCCCTAAGCCTGAAATTCATCGTCACCCTCCCAAAACAAAAAATTTTACGGGTATACAATCAAAACATTTAGTTTATATCCTACATCAGCTTGAGGGATTTTATGACCTTGCAGTCTGCAAAATGCTTGTTCCAGTTGCTCCTTATAACCGTTAAATGTTCTTCCGAAGGGCATAATAATGCCTTCTTGAAATGCTTTTGAAAATGGTGATGCATAGCCAAGGAAGGTATATCGTAAAGAGCCTTAAGAAGAATATACATTGTTGTAATCCTCTGCTGACCATCAATGATCAAAACCTCATTCAACCCACTACCACCATTGACATCATCAATATATACAACTGTACCGGTAAAATGCTGACGATTGTTCTCTCCAGCTTTCATAATATCCCAGAACAGTTTTTCACACTGTATATTGGTCCAATCATAATTTCTTTGGTACACCGGCACCTTAAACACTCTTTTGTTCTTTTCGAGTACGTCTGAAAAGAGCCACATTCTGTTAGCTTTCATTTCAAAATATCTCCTACATATACTTACTTTGGGTTATAAAGCTGCATGAATTGAGTTACAAACTTTGCTACGAGTTCATGATCCAGTGCAGTTGCCAAAGTTTCTTCATTAATAGTTATCAACTTCTATTCTTATTGATAATCCGAGCAATTCATAAAGATTTGCTAATTCTTTGAAATCATCACATAATGTTTCTAAAATATATGGAATATTAAATGACTTAGTTAATTCCTTCAGCAAGGAGATAATCTCTCCATTTTTGTTTTCACGGTATAGGTCAGCAAAAATGCTGTCCAATCCAAGAAACACATCATATTCTTCATTTGAATTTTCAAATTTATGGGCATAGCCGTTATTGTAATAATACGGAATCAAGTAATCCGCATATTTATCAAAAAATTCTCCCAATCCAACGCATTTAAGTCTTGATTTAAATGCAAATTACTCTTAAAAAAGAATCCTTTTCTGCTTAAAATCTCAGCTATTTTGGACAGGATAATTTCTTTGTTGTCCATATTTTCCTCCATTTATAAAAACAGCCTTTTCGGGTTCTGCCAAGTCAAAATTCATCTATAACATCCGCTTTATTTCTCATCAGAAACAGTTCCAGCCAGCTCAATATACTCCTTCAACTTCTTCTGCAACAGTTTCTTATCAATCAGTTTCAGATTATATTCAGAAACCATCGTTGGTGATAAACTACGTACGACTAAGAGCAAATTCTACAACTTCATCGTCCTTACTTGCACAGAGAATAACACCAACGCTCGGCTCTTCATTGTCTTTTTGACTTCACGGTCAAGAGCTTCAAGATAAAGATTTATCTTGCCAACATACTCTGGTTTGAATTCTCCAATTTTCAGTTCAAAAGCCACAAGGCATGAAAGACCTCTGTGGTAAAACAGCAAATCAATATAATAATCGTGCTTTCCGATTTGTACACGATCTGAACTACCTGAAGCTGTAAAAGCGGCCTTAGAAGCTGTAAGCACAAATGATTGCAGAGGGTGGTTTCATGCATGTGGTATTTGTACTAATTAAGAGGACTGCTATAGTATCAACCTTGCCGAGTAGACCAGTTCCCACTCGACTATTTGCAGGCACTAAAAAGGACTTTCCGCAAGACTTCATATATCCTTTAAGGATAGTCTTTGAGAAAGTCCTTTGTTTTCTACACTATATTTACTTGTTAGGATTCACCTTTGACATCAAAACTACCGTCTCAACAGTTGTTTCAGTTTCCAAGGGAAGTTCTTTCACTTCCTCACCATCAACAGGCACAGGAAAATTGAATACGATCTTCTTTATCCAGCTTCCATCTTTCCTTTTCTCCGGGAACATCTCAATTCGCTCGATAAAGGCTTTCATAAACTCTTTCTGCTCCGCTTCTGTTGCGGAATGGTAGACTTCATCAAATGCCAGTAACAAGCGATAGATATTGTCACCGGAAATCTTCTCCTGCTGTATGTTGCGGATCTGACTTTGCAATTCGCCAATCTGAACTTCGATTTCCTCTATGGTATCATACTGCTCATCATAGCGGCGCTGCAAGTCTAAAATCTTTCTGTCATAGTGGACATCGTTGATGTCCAAGGTATCCATCTGACGCTCCAAGCGACTTTTCGTTCCAAAGGCTTGCTTTAGCTGCCCTTGCAGAACGGCGATCTGCTTTTCCATATCCTCTGTATCAACCGCCGTTCCGATTTTCGCTTGAATCGCTTCCACAAACCGGGGATTGTTAACCATAGCAGAAATAATCTTCGCCACAAATTTATTGATTTCCGTCTGCTCGATATTCAGACGGAAGCTGCACTCATGCCCGGTAGGTGTAACCGTATTTTTGCAGTAGTAATAATACCGTGTTTTTTTGTCCTTGCTGTGCGCCTTGGCGATATTGCCGTACATACTCTTACCGCAGCATGGGCATTTCAAGATACCGGACAGGATGTGTGCGTGGTCTGGATTGTTGACCTTTTCCCGCTTGAAAGAATTGATCTTGCGCTTTTCCTGTGCCAGATACCAATCTTCTTCGGAAATGATAGCTTCGTGCTGTCCTTCATAAACCGGGAACTCCGACTGCTCAACCACGTGCATCTCGTTTCTTGTACCCTGTTTCTTTTCTGTTCTTCGTCTGCCGTAAGCAATCTTTCCCATATAAACAGGATTGTACAATACATTTTTCACAAAATCTCTTGAAAATCCCGGAATGGTATTATTCTGTCTTAGTTTCTTTACATAACCATTGCGGTTCAGATATTTTGCAACTCCAGCAACGCCCTCGTTGGTATGGATGTAGCGGTCATAAATGACACGGATTACTTCCACTTCATCCTCTGCAATAACAAGGTTTCCGTCTTCCAGTTTGTATCCATAGGGAGCGAAACCGCCGTTCCATTTGCCCTCACGAGCCTTTTGCTCCCGTCCTGCCATTGTCTGTGTGCGGATATTTTCTCGCTCAATCTCTGCCACCGCAGACAGCACAGAGATCATCAGCTTTCCTGCATCCTTGGAGCTGTCAATGCCATCCTCCACGCAGATCAGATTGACACCGAAATCCTGCATGAGTTGCAAAGAGTTCAGAACGTCCGCTGCATTTCTGCCAAATCGGGACAGCTTAAAGACCAACACATAAGAAACATCATCTTTGCCGTCCTGGATGTCATTCAGCATCCGTTGAAACTCCTGCCGCCCTTGAATGTTCTTTCCGGAAAAGCCCTCGTCAGAATACTCCCCGGCAACGATCATATCCTCGTATGCCGCATACTTCCTCAGCTTGTCACGCTGGGCATCCAAGCTGTATCCGTCAACCTGCATCGAGGTGGACACTCTTGTATAAAGATAGCATTTAAGTTGTTTCTTTTTCAGAATCTCCACCTCCCTCATTCCTTCCTTTTACCATAAGTCCCTCGTTGCGGATATAATACTCCAAAAGCCACAGCACATAATCCGGTGCATGGCGGTTGTCCAATTCCCATTCAGTCATAGTCCGGTAAGGAATATGGACGAGCTTGCAAAAATCTTTCCGATTCAGTCCTGTGCTTTCACGCAACTTTATAATTCTGTTTTTACAATCCATCCGTCTTTTCTCCACAAAAGCAAAAAATACACGTTGCGTAATCATTATAGCATAGCCATAGCGAATACGCAACGTGTAAATTGCAAATTTTACGCAGCCTTATCCGTCAGAAGCTGCGCTTGATTACTTTCCTCGGAATGCTCCACTCCCTGCGGTGCGTCCTGTTCCAATTTATCCAAAACCTGATGTCCATATTTCTGGAGCATCTGGCTCATAACATCCACACAGCGGTCAAATGCCGCATTATATTTCGCTTCCTCATAATATTTCTTCAATAGGCGATTCCTCCATCAAAGTTCCATATCCTGTCCACGCTTCCGGGCAGGGTGTTTGTGTTCCTGCGTTTCCTTTCCTCTGATGAGGATAGAATTGATAAAAGCCCGAACCCTTTCGGATGCAATTTCCAGTGCATCCAGAAAAGGCTGGGCTTTCTGTTTCAGTTCCATATATTTTTCGTTTACTGCTTCATACCGCTGTTTCCAGATGGAAACCGTCTTTTCAGCGGAAGCCAGTTTCTCCTTCAAGCGCTTGTTGTCAGCATTGGCGATAATGCCATTGACCGCATAGCGTTTGAGTGTGTCGCATTCATCCGGTGTCAGCGTGATATTGTTTCCGAATGTGGCTTTTTTGCCCATTGCTTCAATGTCCTGCACTGTCAGCGCAATGGTCTTTGCCGCCTTGGTTTCCTTTTGCAAAGATTCCAGTTTCTTTTTCTGTTTTGCTGTGGCAGCTTTGGCATCCTCCAAATTCTGTTCTGCCTGTGCCACCTGCCCGGTCACAGTTTCCAGCCGCTGCTGTTCTGCCTGCACCTTGAACTGGGTCACAGTCAGATGTTCCTCGGTGCTTCCACGTTCTCCACGCTCCAGATCGGTATATCCGGCAACTCGCATGAAATGAAAAAAGTCATCCTGCAACACACTGTAGGATGACCTCAAAATCTTTTTTCCTCTTGCGTTCAACATTGGATTACCGTCCTCGTCAAGCACCGGCTTGGACTCCCATTTCTTACTGCGGCTGACCTGTGTGATGACCTCCTTAACGGTTCCCCGGAGGGCTTCATCCTTGCATCGCTTCGACCAAAGGATCTGCTTTTCCACCACCGGGATATAAACCACATGAAGATGATAGTGGTACACATCCTCGCCCAGAGCTTCGGACATTGCCCGGTTGCGCTCATCGGCGTGCATCAAATCCATAGCGGATCAGGTCTTGGCGGCGGTTTCCTTCGAAATATAACTCCCAACCTCTTTCGTCCAATACAGCTTTCAGAAATTTGTCCACACTGTTCAAATCTTGTAGGCTGTATCCTTTGCCCGGAAGCGATCGGGTACGCACTTCATTAAGCAAATTAACAGCTTCCTGCGTTACGGCATTCTTGTTGCGTACAATAGCCTCTGCTGTCAAAGTGAGCACATCGGCATACCGGTAGATAATCCAGTCTATTTGTGAATCTTCTCCCGTACAATCCGGATCAAATTCATATTTCAATGGAACTGCTCCTAAATATAATTGAGCGGAAGGATCCGGTCTGTCATTCTTTTCATTATGTACCACTCCGTCTTTACTGGTATATTCGTATGCAATCGTCAGCAAACGTCTGTCTGCCGGATCAAAGGTCTGCATAAAATCCCATGAGATTTTATATCCGTTCCATTTGGTCATTTATCTAGATAAGAAGTGAAATTATAGTCGTTGGGTAATACATGAGGTTGCCATTTGTGTTCCTGATATCCTTTGGCACATTGGCAAGCCCAGATAATTTCCGGGTTCTTCTCATTTGCCAGCGTGAATATATCTTTGTATTCGGGCACAAGTTCGAAACCATATTCAGGTTTCATCAGTTCGCGTCCCTCTGCTTCCGCCTTGTCCCATTGCTTGGTCAGCATATAGAGTTTTAGCAAAACAGTATGTGCCAATCCGGCTGTAAAACGACCATAGTTCTTATCTCCCTTTTTGTAGTTGGCAGGCAGTACTTTGCTTGCTTCTGTAAGTTCAGTCTCGATATATGTCTGCATTTCTTCCTCGCTGAGTCGGGGGAGAATTTTCTCAGCCATAGGATTCTTGAGTGTTTCCAGGTCGGCAATGGGGATTGGACCGTAGAAATCATAGAGAAGGTATGCCAGCCACCCCCTGCCCATACGAAGTTCGGCGATGTATTGCTGTTGAGGGCATCGTCCATTTCAATATCGTTCAACCGGTCGATAGTCAGAGTCATTTTACTGATATCGTTTACATAGGCGTAGCTCTCAACAGTCAGCCAGCTACCGGTAACCGGATATCTTGAGGGTGTTCCAGTTGGCATAGTTGATGTGGTCCCAACCCCCAAGTTGCATCATTCCGTAATCGCTTGCTTCGTCGCTAACGATTTGTATGCCTGTTGCTATATTGAACAGACCTTCCATAGCACTATTTTTAAAGGTGGCGTATGCGGCAGACGTTGTGATAGCGTCAGTCGTCTTCTGCCGTTTGGGGGAAGATACTGGTATTGATATCACCATAGTTCTCGGAGACGAGTTCACACGAAGCGTTTATTCCTGCGATGAGGCAGCTTCCGAGAGCAAGATATATAAGTTTTGTAATTCTTTTCATGTTCAATTCTTTTAGGTTTATTTAGAATGAAATATCTACTCCGATACTAAAACTAGTGACGTTGGGATATGCATTCGTGTTACTGTCCGTTTCCGGATCTTGGCCTTCCAGTTGGTCCATACACATGGATTGTTGACGTCAGCATATACTCGCAGTCGGTTACAGATACTTTTACTGATTGGTACGGTGTAGCCTAATGTGATATTTCTGATACGCAGGAATGAAATTTTCTGGAGGAACAGATCACCGGTACCATAAGCCGACTCGATGAAGCTGGGGCGTGTACTTGTCTGGTTGTCCGAACTCCAGGCATCCTTGAAAGAGACAGGTACATTCTGTCCCAGTTTGATGCGGTTTCCGTAAGATCCCCAGGCGTCGTAATAACTGTTTGCTCCGGCAATTTTCACCTACCTGTCCATACATATATATATTAAGGTCGAATTCTTATAGAAAATTGTTGTGAACGAAATGAATTTGGGGTCATTGCGTCCGAATTAAGACCATATCTTCCTGCATTCAGTTTCATACATCTCCATTTCATATTCTTGAGTTTCACTTGTCCGGGAATGAAGTTGCGGCTGGTGGGCGGGGG
>ENA-OQDT01001197-OQDT01001197.1-human-gut-metagenome-genome-assembly--contig:-NODE-1197-length-15599-cov-3.725310_pt1 | contig 15599 bp, 16 predicted proteins | sample MGYA00242786_ERZ504617 | MGnify/ENA primary metagenome ERZ504617 (study PRJEB26092, sample SAMD00036337) | human gut metagenome | host: Homo sapiens | study: EMG produced TPA metagenomics assembly of...
AACATTCAACAGATTGAGGGAAAACGCTCTCCGGTCACCGGGAATCGCTCGATTATTTAAAGGCGCTCGGTTTCGAGACAGTCCCGTTCTATAGCCGATATGACGATATTGAGGCCGTGCTCGGTGAAATCCGGCGTATTGGTGAAATTCGTGGCACACTGCCGTTTGATATCGACGGCGCTGTCGTCAAGGTGGATCGTTTTGCCGAGCGCATCTCTCTTGGCAGTACCTCTAAATTCCCCAAATGGGCGTTGGCCTATAAATACCCTCCCGAGGAGAAACAGACAAAGCTGATCGATATTGAAATTAACGTTGGCCGCACCGGGGTGCTCACGCCCACAGCAGTGCTTGAGCCGGTGCTGCTGGCTGGGTCAACGGTCAGCCGCGCAACACTCCACAATGAGGATATGATCCGCGAAAAGGATATCCGATTGGGCGATACGGTGATCGTGCGCAAGGCGGGCGATATCATTCCAGAGGTGCTCTCTGTGGTGTCTCACCGGCCGGATGCCGCGCCTTATGAAATGCCGAAGGTATGCCCCTCCTGCGGCGCGCCTGTGCACCGGGAGGAAGGGGAATCCGCCCTGCGCTGCAACAATGCGGAATGCCCCGCGCAGTTGATGCGGATTCTAATCCATTTCTGTTCTCGTGATGCAATGGATATCGAGGGCCTTGGCCCTGCGGTGCTTGAGCTGCTTGTGGAGCAGGGCCTTGTCCGCACGCCTGCTGATCTTTACCGGCTGCGCGCTCAGGAGCTGGAGCCATTGGAGCGTATGGGCAAAAAAGTCAGCCGAAAACCTGATTGTGGCGATCGAGCGCTCCAAACAAAACGATCTTTCCCGCCTGATTTTTGCCTTAGGCATCCGCCACATCGGCCAGAAGGCGGCAAAGCTTTTGGCTTTGCGGTTTGGTGATATGGAAACGCTTTCAAAGGCCTCGGCGGAAGAGATGGAGGCAATCGATGGATTTGGCGCAATTATGGCCGAAAGTGCGGAGAGCTTCTTTGCCCTGCCGCAAACAAAGGCTCTGCTCGCAGAGCTGCGCGGCTATGGAGTTCATATGGAATCGCTCGAAAAGCCGCAGAGCGATACGCTGGCCGGAAAAACCTTTGTTTTGACCGGCACATTGCCCAGCCTGACCCGTGCGCAAGCCTCTGAGATGATTGAAAAAAGCGGGGGAAAGGTATCTTCCTCCGTATCGAAGAAAACCTCTTTTGTCCTTGCGGGCGAGGAGGCGGGTAGCAAGCTGAAAAAGGCAAATGATCTGGGCATTCCGGTGATTGATGAGAATCAATTTATGGATATGGTGGGAGAAAAAGTTTAAAAAACAGAGAAACGGCAGTTGTTTTTCCTCCTATCTACTGTTATAATAAAAAGAGAAGAATGGTAACGGGAGGCACACGCCATGGGAGAGGAAGCCCAATTCCGCAATGCCGCATGGGGCGGTTTTAATAAAGAGGATGTTCTGCGCTATATTGAAATGATGAAGCAGTCAGCGCTGGAGACGAATATGAAGCTTGATCAGGCGACCCGGCAGCTTCAGGATGCACAGCGGCGCGTTCAGGTGCTGGAGGCGCAGCTCAAGCAAAAAACGGAGGAGGCCTCCCGCCTGGCGGCGGACGGCCAGGCTCATCAGGCGCGGTTGCAGCAGGCACAAGAGCAAGTGCGGCGCTTGGATGCCCGCCTTTCCAGCTATGATGCGGATAAATCTAAGCTGCAAGCAGTGGAAACGCAGATCGGTTCACTTATGGTCAGCGCGCATATGTATTCCAATCGGATCATCTCCCAAGCGAAACAGGAGGCAGAGCGCATCACGCAGCAGGCCTCCCTGGCGATCGACCAAGCCACGAACCATATTAATATTCTCTCAGTGGATGCCGAATCCGCACAGGGAAGGTATCAAAGCCTGTTCAACGAGGTGTCGGCCAAGATTCAGGCGCTTTCCTCTTCCCTACAGGAGGCGGGCGAGCAGCTGCAAGCGAACATTCGCCGCAATGTAGCGGAAGCGGAGCAGGCATTGCGAGCAGAAGCGCCGCCACCGGAAGACGCGCATGCCAGTGATCTGCCGGTGAGCGACCCTGTGCGGCCGGAAGGGGCCGTGGAGCCAGAGCTGGAAGAAATGCAGCAGCAGGCGGAAGCCGTGCCGCAGGAAAGTGCGCCGGAGCCTCACAGGGAGGACAAGCCTGTTCCCCCACAGCAGAGTCCGCGTGAGCCGGATAGCGGGATAGATTACAGCCGGTTTATCGATGTGATTTCCAATGAAAGGTATGTTTTCGGAAGAATAAGAAAGATTGATACATAGAGGTGTCACAGCATGGCAGTCTATCATCTGGATTGTGCACAGCTGAAAGAGGCGGCGCCCAGCCTGCGCGCGGGCGATCGTGTTTTGCTTTCCGGCACGGCTTATACCGCAAGGGACGCGGCGCATAAACGGATTGCGCAGGCGCTTGAGGCGGGAGAACCATTGCCCTTTGCGCTTGAGGGGGCGGTGGTCTATTATGCTGGCCCCACACCCGCCCCGGCTCATTTGCCGATCGGGAGTTGTGGGCCGACGACCTCCGGCCGGATGGATGTTTATACTCCTGATTTATTGGATCATGGGATTGCCGCCATGATCGGCAAAGGGGAGCGCAGCCAGGCCGTGTGCGAAGCGATTTGCAAAAACGGGGCCGTATATCTCTGCGCGGTTGGCGGCGCTGGCGCGCTGGCGGCAAAGTGCATTGATTCCTGCGATGTGATCGCCTATGAGGATTTGGGCTGTGAATCGGTCAAAAAGCTGCATTTCAAAGAGTTTCCGCTGACGGTAGCGATTGACTGCACAGGTGGAAACCTGTTTGAGCGCTCATGATATCTCACAAAGGGCGCGTTGCATTATGCATGATATGTGCAGAATAGGGGGACTGTTGCAAAATATTTCACTTTGCAACAGTCCTTTTCTATGGGGAGGGCATTGTGATGGATCAGAAAATGAGGCTTTTCAAGGACTGGGTGCGGGAGAGCGGCAGCATTGTCTTTTTTGGCGGCGCGGGCGTATCCACTGAGAGCGGCATTCCGGATTTTCGTAGCACGAATGGGCTCTACCGCCAGCAATATGATTACCCACCGGAGGAGATTTTGAGCCATACCTTCTTTATGAAACGGCCGGAGGAATTTTTTCAGTTTTACCGCGCTAAAATGCTTTGCCTGACCGCGAAACCCAACGCGGCGCACCGCAAGCTTGCCCAGTGGGAGCGGGAGGGGAAGCTGAAGGCCGTTGTCACCCAGAATATCGACGGGCTGCACCAGGCGGCGGGCAGCAAGCAGGTTTATGAGCTGCATGGAAGCGTTTTGCGCAACACCTGCATGCGCTGTGGCAAGTTTTATGAGGTGGAGGCAATTCAGGAAAGCGACGGCATTCCACGCTGCGTGTGCGGCGGGATCATTAAGCCGGACGTTGTGCTCTATGAAGAGGGGCTGGATCAGCGGACGATGGAAGGAGCTGCCCGTGCCATTGCCAATGCTGATCTTTTCATCGTGGGCGGAACTTCGCTCGCGGTTTATCCCGCTGCGGGACTGGTGCGTTACTATGCCGGAAACCGATTAGTGCTCATTAACCGGGATCAAACGCCGCTTGATGGGAGCGCCGATCTGGTGCTGCATGGGAGGATCGGTGAAATTTTAGGGCAGGTTTAACCGGCTGGCTCGTGGAAAGGATTGGACTGAAATCATGAAAAAGACGAATGCAATCCGCTTGTTGGAGCAGGCGGGCATTGACTATGAGGCGCGCATGTATCCGGTGGATGAGAGCGACCTCTCCGGCACGCACGCTGCCGCGGTGTTGGGGCTACCGGCGGGTCAAGTGTTTAAAACCCTGGTGCTGCGCGGAGCTAAAACCGGCTATTTCGTTTGCTGCATCCCGGTGGATCAGGAAGTCGACTTGAAAAAGGCAGCGAAGGCGGTTGGGGATAAAAAGGCGGAGATGCTCCCCATGAAGGATTTGCTGCCTGTGACGGGCTATCTGCGCGGCGGCTGCTCGCCGGTGGGCATGAAGAAAAAGTTCCCGACCTTTTTCGACGCTTCTGCACAAAAATGGGAACGAATTTCTGTCAGCGCGGGCACACGCGGGGAAATGGTGCTCGTCGAACCGGAGCAGCTGCGGGAATTGACCAGTGCTGTCTATACAGAGCTGACGCTATAACGTGTGCAGTATGGCGGATCCATATGAATTCATAAAAAATAGCCGGTAGTCATGTGCACCCGTGAGCAGCGCGTATCTCTTTGTTCTATGTGGCTGCGGCAGGTCTTGCTTTATTACTCGCTGTGCTTCGTAATAAATATCTCCTTTCTGTTGGGATACAAACAGAAAGGAGATATTTTTGAGCCCTATATCATATGGGAATGTTTTTTTAGTTTGCTTTCTTTTTGCGGTGGATCAGGAAGCGATTGCAGGGGTAGGTCCATACAGTTGCAAGGAGAGCGGCGAACGGCTTTCCGATGATGTCACCGAAGGTGGCCATGCCGCGCTGTGTGAAAAATGTGATGACCGCGTTGCCGATCAAGGTGGTTGCGCAGATCGTAAACAAAACCATCAGGATGTAGAGAATGATGCTCAGCGTCGGGTTTGCATCCGCCTGGAAGGTCACTTTGCGGTTGAGCACAAAGGCGATGGCATAGCCGATAGAGGTGGAAACGATAAAAGCCCACATGTAACCCTTGCCCTCAAAGGGAAAAATCCAAAATTGAAACGGGCCGTCGTTGAGCGGCTGAAACACCCAGGCCTGCAAAATATAGTGGATGACCAGCTCAACGATCGTAGACAGGCCGCCTGCAAAGGAAAACTTGATGAATTTCCACAGCTCTGCATGCTTTGAAGTAAAGCTGTGGCCATTTGCGTTTGTTTTGGAATCGCTCATATATAGTTCCTTTCTGCTGCAAGATAGCATTGATTTTTCATTCCGGTACTCCACGGAGGAACGATCTATGATAGAAGCTTTTTCAATAGGACGATGAAGGCTACTGAAGCGGTGACCACGCCCAGCGTTTTGAGAATCAACGGGACAGCTGCCTCTGGCGTCGTCGGGGAATGGACGTAGAAAAAGTCCTTAACAGGGTTTGAAACCTTTTTGCCGAACAGCTCTTCATAGCTGAGCGTATGGCTCTCATAGGCGTGCGGCTGGTTTTCATTCAGCTCGATCACACGCACCGCCCGTTCCACGCCGGGGCCGTAAACATTGAAGCCGCTGCCTGGTGTGTATACGAGATCGACGTTTTGATAGTGGCCGACAAAGCTGTTGATATGGTCATGCCCGACGAACATAGCCATCACGTCGCCTTTCTCCGCAATCGCGTCGAATTCCCCCGTGTTAATATCCGGAATCGCAGGGGATTCCCGCATGAAGCCGCCTGCATCCACCATGTCCGGATTCAAGATATAGGATTCATTTTTGTGCGTGCGGTAAGCACGCACCGCGCCGGGCGTTTTGTGCGGCACCTGTAAAAGCACGTTGTAATACTCTGGCACGGGGATGTGCTGGAATACAAGGGAGGGAACCGGCTCGCCGTTGTTTTCCTGCGTGAGGCGGTCACGCGTTGCGCGATACCATTCAATCTGCTTCGGATCAACCGGCGCATAGCCGCCACCCTTCGCGCTACCGTGTGAATCGATGAGATAAAGGTTAAAAAGAATTTTTTGCCCATCGTTGGAATAAATGGGCAGATCATAGGTGCCACAGCCGGGTAATGCCGGGTCGTCCATGCCAACGCATTGCTCATAACGCTGATAAATCTGCATCTGCTCCTGGTTAGTGCAGCCCACCTGCCCGTCGTGATTACCAAAGAGCGGGGCAAAGGGAATATTACGTCTGACCACTGGCTCCAGCAGCCGGTGCAGGGTATCCTCCACCTTTTTCTTGCGGTCGCCGCCCCGGAAGGTGATGCCGTAGCCTTTGATCTGATCTCCTGTAAAGACGACAAGATCTGGCTTTTCCCGGTCAAGCGCAGCGTTCATGAGCTTGAGCGTATCAGGCGAAATGGCGGGAATCTCCTGCAAATCGGCAATTTGCATCACCTTGAAGCTTCCATCCGACCGGACGCATAATTTTTTTTGTGATGCCATAGGCGAAACTATTCCTCCTTTTTAATCGTGATCTTGTCCATGTTAACGCGAAATGTGATCGATTTCAAGTATTCCCGCCATAATAAAAAAGATTAAAGTTTTGTAAAAAGAAGGCGGAGTGCAACACCGTGGCGTTGCACTCCGTTCATTGATATTATTTGTGAAATATTGCATTGAAATATGCTGTATGTAAATTCTTTATTTTTCCATAAACATAACCGTGGCGGTTTTAGGCCCACAGTGTGCGGAAATCGTACAGCCCGCTCGGATGATCTGTACCTCTTGAAAGGGTGCGCACCTCAAAATTTCCTTCTTCATGGCCTGTAATGTTTCCTCAGAAATTCCGCCGCCGGAATGAGAAAGAAACGCCCGGCTCAAATCGAGCTTGTCCGGATCGGAAAGCTGGTCTCGAATATACTGGCCGTAGACTGTTTCAATTTTCCCCCGGTATTTTTTGCCGACCTCCAGCGCGCCGTCTACCATTTCAATGCTCGGCTTGATGCTCAGCAAATTGGCGCCAAAGGCTGTCACAGCAGAGCATCGGCCGCCCCGGCTCAGATAATCGAGTGTGTTGAGGATAAAGGTGGTATGCACCTTTTCACGCAGCAGGGCAATCTGTTCGGCAATCTCTTTGGCCGGGAGCCCGGCATCCCGCATTTCGCAGGCTTTGATGACGAGCAGCGCCATACCAGTGCAAAGGCTTTTGGTATCCACAGGGAAAACGCCTTCCAACTCGCCCGCTGCAAGCACTGCATTTTGGAAAGAGGAGGACAGCTTCGCCGTGAACCCTAGATGGACTACTTCATAGCCCTCTTTGGTATATTTCTCAAAGAGGGAGAGATAAGCGCTCGGCGGGACGGCAGCTGTTTTTGCCGTAGTGCCGGTGCGCTCATAATACGCGTAGATGTCATCCGGCGTGATGTCAATGCCGTCGTCATGCGCCTGCGCGCCGAGCAAGATGCTCAGGGGGATTTTTGTCACGTCGTATTGCCTGCACAGCTCCGGCGTCATATCGCAGGTGCTGTCGACTGTAATTTTTATCTTGTTTGCCATGGATCCAATCCTTTCGTTTTGCCTGATTCTTTCGTTGTGAGAGGAGTATACCACAGAACCGCTATTCCGTCAAAGTCAGTTCCTCTTGGCTGCGGATCACCTTGCAGGCGAGTAGTTCAAGCTGCTCCATGCTTTCCAGTGCGCCGATTTCACGGCGGTAGGCTGCCGCTCCGTGCAGGCCCTTCATATACCAAGCCGCATGTGTGCGTGCCTGTAGCATGCCGGTGCGCGTGCCTTTGTATTTGCACAATGTGTGAATGTGCTCGATCATAATGTGCATCCGCTCCGCCACCGGAGGATCGGGGAGAAGCACCCCTGTTTTTAGATATGCGCTTATTTGAGCAAAGATCCATGGCCTGCCCAATGCGCCGCGCCCGACCATAACGAGGTCGCAGCCTGTTTCCTCCAGCATCTGTGCTGCGCTTTTGGCATCGCAGACGTCGCCATTGCCGATGACGGGGATGGAAACAGCCTGCTTTACCTGCCGGATGATCTCCAGATCAACGGGCGGGGCATACATCTGCTCGCGGGTGCGGCCATGAACCGTAATCGCCGCAGCCCCAGCCGCCTCGCAACGCTTTGCAATCTCTACGGCGTTTTTCTCCTTTTCCTCCCAACCGGCACGGATTTTTACCGTTACCGGGATATCAACGGCCCGCACGGCTGCTTCTACGACCGCCTGAGCCGTTTCCGGGCGGCGCATAAGGGAAGAGCCGCCCCCGCTGCGCACGACTTTCGGCGCAGGGCAGCCCATGTTGATATCAATTGCCTGTGGGCGGTAGAAAAGCGCTTTTTGGGCGGCTTCTGCCATGATGGAAGGATCGTCGCCAAAGAGCTGGATCGCTGCGGGGCGTTCCGCCTCCGATAGGGAGAGGAGCTCGGCGCTCTTTCGGTCACCCATTGTAATGCCTTTGGCGCTCACCATTTCACCAACGACATAGGCCGCACCAAAACGGACACAGAGCTCGCGAAAGGCGCGGTCTGCCACCCCGGCCATCGGTGCGAGTGCAGCGGCAGATGCGAGTGTGATAGAACCAATTTTCAAGCGTATGACCATCCTTTCTCTGCGTGGCAGAAGTTCTTTGCAATGTTAATTTTCCGCTCTGCCTGACCGGAAAACAGAAAACTCCTGGGGAATAGCGCATCAGGCCCTTTTGAAAGCTTCACTTTTCCAATGATTAAAAATCAGGCCTTTCAAAACACTGGATGGAAGCTCTCAAAAATTACGGCAATTTTTTTGATGATATCAGATTTATTATTCTATATTTCGACAAATTTTTTAAACAAAAGGAGTATAATTGAGAGCGGGGAATAATATACCAATTTTTACAATCACTTACCGCCTATGAAGGGCGAAATTGTGAAAATGCGGAATAAATGTCTCTGATTTACCGTTACAAGAGGCTTATTGTTCCAGGAGTGTATCCGCTTTTCACAAGAACCGGGCATTTTGCACCATTGGTGTGAAATGCCCGGCAAAAATTTATCACAGAATTGAGAGGGGTGCATGCGGTTGTACGTTTTTACTGCGACGAAAAGGCCAATCGACGAAATGGGAAGGATCGCGCTGCCGCAAGAGCTGCGGGATCTTTTAAAATTGAAGCCGGGCGACCAACTGACTGTAAGAATCAACAATGCCGGCGAGATTGTGCTAACATCAGATTCGCCGCGCTGCGCATATTGCTATGGCACAGAGAACTTAAAACGGATCGGCAGGCGCTATATTTGCGCAAACTGTATGGAACGCATGCACTACACGAAAAATCCGTTTTGATAGCGAATGCTTTTTATCCATTATTTTAATTCGAGAATTTCCCGGATAGGGCCTTCAAATGGGGCGCCTGCCGGGATTTTTCGATTTGGGTCCTTGAGGAAGGCGGAGAATGTGTTGCTTTTCCAGGAAAAGCTTGCCTGGAATTTTGAAATCAGGGTAATTAGCTCTTGGCTCTGGTCGGCATTGCCACGCCGGACGATCTGCTTGAGCGTGAGATCCAGCCGGTCTGAGGGGCGCAAATCGGGAATCAGGAGGCAAAGCTCCCCGTTTTCCAATACAGGCTCACAATGGATCAAAGCGCCGTTGCGCTCAGCCTTTATTTCTCCGCAGCCGGAAAGATCAGCAAAGATCAGGCGCAGCTCCCGCTTGGTGGGCAGAAGCGACGGTTCCCCCTGGGCGGGCAGCACGGTGAAGAGCAGATCCCCTCCGCCCTCTTTCATCCGGAAGGTGGTTTTTGCATAGCATCCCTGTTCAAAATCGTTTGTTTCACCATCATCCTCATAGAGGGTGAAACTGTTGTTGCCCCGGAAAATCATCAGATCGAGCTTCGCTGGGTTCTTCCAGTCATTCTGTTCGCCCTGCGTGCTCATGGGAATGATTGCGCCCTCTTTGGCGAGGACGGGAATGCTTTCTACACCGCGGTACATGGTGATAAACCGCCCGCCCTCATAAATACGCTTTGTGAAAAGATCCGTCCAGCGGCCGCGCGGCAGCCAGACGCGCACGCCTGCAAGATTGGTTTTGGAATCTACCGGCTGGGTGATGGGCGCAACAATCAGCTCGCTGCCAAACAGGAATTCATTTGGCACGGTATATGCCTCCGCATGCTCCGGCCATTCGTAATACATTGGCTCGCACAGTGCGCGCCCCTCGCTGTGGGTGCGCCAATTCATGGTGTAGAGATAGGGGATTAGCCGATGGCGCAGGCGCAGATATTCCTTCGAGAGGGCGTATACATCCCAGCGGTAATTCCATGGCTCTTTGCCCATAAAGGGGTTGCTTGTGGAATGCAGCCGCATGATCGGGCTGAATACGCCAAGCTGCACCCACCTGAGATAAAGCTCGTCGTCTTTCTCGCCCTGATGATGGCCGCCGATATCGTGGCTCCACCAAGTATAACCCGCATTGGATGCATTGGCGGTAAAATATGGCTGGAAGTCGAGCACCTCCCAGCTGATTTTCGAATCGCCCGAAAAGCCAAGCGGATAGCGATGGCTGCCAATCTCCGCATAGCGGGAAAGGATCAGCGGACGCCGATTTCCGCGGCGGTTATCGAGATAGTGGTAGTGATTCAGAGCCCAGAGCGGGTCAAGGCCCTTGATTTTGGATTGACTACCCTGCTGCCAGTCGATCCACCAGAAATCCACACCTTCCTGTTCATAGGGGTGGTGGAGGCACTGGAAATAGGCCTCAATGAATTTTGGATCTGTAATGTCAAATTCAACAGGATCGCCGGAAGCCGGGTCGATCCCCATTGCCTCGGCCATCGTTTTGTAACAATCCTCAAAGCTGCGCACGCCGCCTGCGGGATGGATGTTGAGCGTTGTGTGGAAATTTTGTTCCTTGAGCCAGCAAAGGAAGGCGCGATAATCTGGGAACAGCTCTGTATTCCAGCTGTAGCCCGTCCATCCGCCGTTGGACATGGCGTCAAACCAAGCATCCACTGGGGAAGAATGGGAGGAACGCCGCGCGGGTCCTTTGCCAAAACGGCGTTTCACATCTGTCCAATGCCAATCCATATCGATGGTTGCCACAGTGATCGGGATTTTTTCATCAATAAAGCGCTGCATTAGGGTGGTGTATTCCTCTTGGGAATACGCTTTATACCGGCTCCACCAGTTGCCCAGGCACCAGCGCGGAACGAGCGGAACCGGCCCCGTCAGGCGGAACAGGTCACGGATGCAGCCGCGGTAATCATGCCCATAGGCAAAGAAATAAAGATCGGAGCCGCCCTTTTGGCGCGGTGTGATCCGGCCATCCTCCAGCAGAAGGAGAGAGGCGCTGTCATCGAGCGTTGCAACGCCGTCTTTGGAAATAACGCCTTTGGTAAGCGGAACGGATCCGGTGGATTGATCGAGCGTGCGGGCCGTGCCGCGCAGGTTGCCGCTCTCAAAATCCGTTACCGTCCTGCCGCCCCGCAGGGTGATGCTCTCCATTCTCTTTCTGCGCAGGTTATAGTGGAAAATGGCCTGCTCCGTGCGCACGGTAAGCATCTGCCCTTCCTGCGAAGCATCAAACCGCGGTTGCTCGAAATCACGATACCAAACCTTCTGCGTCGGCTGATCGCAGAAAGCCTTGGCAGCATTCATTGTTTCCACCCGTAGTAGGCGGCTGGTCAAAACACTGATGCGCACGTCTCCAAAAACCGCCGTCTGGCTCTCTTTCGTTTTGCTCTGCACATGCATCCCAAATTGCTCTTCAAAATAACCCATGTTCATTGCCTCCTTTATAGCGTTTCTTTCAGATAGGTTTCATAGATCAATTCTGCGCAGAGACTGTCCGCCCAGGAGAACCAAGGCCGAGTAAACTGGGAGGGATCGTCTGCATAGAAGCTCTCATGCATCCGGCCGCATCCGGCTGTTGTACCCAATAATAAACGGATAATCCGTTCCTTTTCCTCAAAACAGTTTGCCGTCAGCCCCTGCATCGCAAGGGCAATTGGCCACACATAGCCCGCCGCGGTATGCTCGCTGCCCACGCCGCAGGCAGCTTTCCCCTGGAAATAGCAAGGATTTTCCTCGCTGAGAAGCCATGCCCTCGTGTTTTGGTAAACGGGATCCTCCGGCGGGAGATAGCCAAGGTAGGGGAGGGAGAGAAGGCTTGGCACATTGGCGTCGTCCATCAGGCGGAAATGGCCTAGCCCGTCCGCTTCATAGGCATATATCCTGCCAAAGCGTGGGTGGTGGACAATGCCGTATGCTTCGATCCCTTGCACGATTTCGCGCCGCACGCGCAGCGCTTCCAGCGCAAAAGCCTCATCCTGCCAGGCTTCCCGCGCAATTGCAGCAAGCTCGCCGAGGATCACTGCGGCGAAGCAGTTTGCGGGAATCAGGTAATGATATTCACATGCATCGTCCGACGGCCGAAAACCGGACCAAGTCATTCCGGTATATCCTATGGGCGTGCCAAGGCCGTTGTTTTGCAGCGTTTCCCGCGCATTGCCCTGTTCAACTGCCCATGGCCGGATGAATCGGTAAGGCGATTGCTCACGGTGGCTCTGCTCTGTGCGCAGTATGTCGAGAATTTTGTAGGCGGCCTCTCGCCATTGCGGCGTGAACACCTGTGTGCGGCCTGTTGCTTGCCAATAAGACCATGCGAGCCAAACCGGGTAGCACAGAGAATCCGTTTCATACTTCCTCTCCCAAGTCCACGGCGTGAGAACGGTTTCGTCCTCATCCCAGCGGCTGTTGTCCGGATTTTCATTAAAGGCGTTGGCATAGGGGTCGATACAGATATATTTCGCCTGCCGCGAAATGAGCCCTTCCAGCAGGGCTTGCAGCTGCGTATCCTCCCCCGCAAAGGGAAGATAGTGGCGCACTTGCGCGCTGGAGTCACGCAGCCACATGGCGGGGATGTCTCCCGTGAAAACAAATGCTTCCCCGCCGGCCAGCAGCTTTGCCGTTGTTTCACAGGTGCTTGCGAAGCAGGTGCGGTAGAGTTCATAAAGGCCTGGAAGATGCGTAAGGTGAGATTGCGCCTTTGTCAGATGGGAGGCGAGTGCGGGTGTTAATTCCATAGAAACACCTCCTTATAAAATAGTGAGATGAACCTTGCTTATTTGTTAAGAATCCCTGTGCAGCCATCCTCGGCAACCCCGGTGATCGTAACCTCCCGGACTGTGCCACAAAGCTCCTTTGGGGCGCATACGCGCACGGGCGTATAGTTTGGCGTGTAACCCTCCAGAAAGCCGTCCGGCGCGGTTGTTTCAAAAAGGACGGGAAAACGCTTGCCCATCTCGCCTGTCAGAAAGCGCCGCCGCATGTCGTCCGCCGCCTCCCGCATCCGGCGGGCGCGCTCTTCCTTCACCGCTTTGGATAATTGCGGTAAGGCAGCAGCTTTTGTGCCGGGACGGGAGGAGTAGGGGAATACATGAATTTTTTTCAAATCCGATTTTATGCGCGAAGGCGAGCGAAGCATCAAATTCCGCTTCGCTTTCCCCGGGGAAACCGGTCATGATATCGGTCGTAATCGCGGCATGTGGGAAATAGCTTCGCAGGCTGCCGCAAAGCGCTTCATATTCCGCGCAGGTGTAATGCCGGTTCATGCGGCGGAGCGTTGCATCACAGCCGCTTTGGAGGGAGAGGTGGAATTGTGGGCAGAGCTTTTCACACTTCGAAAGCCGCGCCACTACCTCCGGCGTGAGATGATCCGGCTCCAGGGAGCCGAGGCGCACGCGCAGGATACCGTCTACCGTGCAGGCACGTTCCACCGCATCGCAGATGGAACGGGAGAAATCCTTCCCATAGGAGGAGAGATTGATTCCCACGAGCACAATCTCCAAAAAGCCCGAATCCCGAAGCCGGATAAGCTCTGCCTCCAGCTCGCCGAGCGGCTTTGAGCGTACTCTTCCGCGCGAAGTGGGGATGATGCAATAGGAACAGAAGCGGTCGCAGCCATCCTGAATTTTGACAAAGGCGCGCGTATGCCCCTGAAAGCCGGAGATGCTGCCGCCGTGGAAGGGTTCGCCCGTTTCATGGGGAGCCACCTGAAAAATACGCTTGCCAGTGAGCTGGTATTCATCGATCGCGTCAAGGATTTTTTCGCTATCGCGGTTGCCTGTGACAATATCCGCCTGGGCAAGGGTGTTGGCCTGATCCGGATAGGCCTGCGGCATGCACCCCGTCAGCACAACGATGCTCTGCGGATGCAGCCGTTTGAAACGGCGCACCGCCTGGCGCGATTTTTGATCGCCTGTGCCGGTTACTGTGCAGGAGTTGACAAGGTAAACGTCCGCCTCCTCCTCTGGGGGAACGATTTGAAACCCTTTTGCTCGAAACTGCTCGGATAGGGCCTGTGTTTCATATTGATTCACCTTGCAGCCAAGGGTGTAAAATGCGGCTTTCATAGAGGGCATTCTTCCATTTCCATTACAATTTTAATCAGATTCCAGTATAATCGAAACGAGCCGAAAAAACAAGCAAAGGGTAAGGATTTCCTCCCGCCTGGGAAAATAGAAGAAGCCGCGCACGACTGCTCGTGCACAGCTTCTCCAAAGGAATATTGAGTCGGCAAACAAAACGTTAAATATCCAACGCGCGGATATACGGGTTTTCCTGAAAGCAGGCAAGAATTTCGGTTACGGTTAGGGACTGATCCACACGCACGGCAAGCTCAAGCGATACGGTATCATCCTTGTTCTTCTGCGTTTTTACTTCTAAAATCTGAACGTTGATGCTCTCCAGATTATCCCGCAGCATTTGAAAGGGCTCTAGCCCTCTTTCCATTGTGATCGAGATCTGTTCACTCTGCGGACCTTCCAAAAACAAAAGGCGCTTGTGCAGCAGCACCTGGAGCACGATAATCATCAGCGTTGCAAAAACGCCCACGATATACATCCCTGCGCCGATGGCAAGCCCCACGCCAGAGGTAGCCCAGATTCCGGCGGCGGTGGTCAGGCCGCTGATGGAACGATTGCGCACAAAGATGACCCCAGCGCCCAGGAAGCTTACGCCCGTGATGATGTTAGCGGCAATACGGGAGGCGTCCAGGCTGATGCCCTGCATTGTGACAACGTCGAAAAAGCCATATTTTGATACCAGCATCATCATGGTAGAGCCGAGCGCTACGATTAAATGGGTGCGCACACCGGCCTCTTTCATCCTGCTTTTGCGCTCATATCCGATTGCCGCCCCGCAGATTGCACCGATGAGGATGCGCAGCAGATATTCCCCTTGTTGCAGCAGAAAAGCAGCCATGCAACCTTCCACTCCCTCTCAACGTAAAAATAGCCGCAGCCTGCTTGCGGCCTAAAACCGGAGCCGTCTTTTTGAAATGGAAAGACGGTTTGACATGCGAACTTTTATAGGGTATGCGCTATCATGAAACGAACGGAAACATACCGAATGGATTGATTATAAAGATAATTTCTGATAAAATCAAATTATAAAGATTGATAATCATATAAATAAAATGAATAGTAGCGTTAGGAAAGAGGAAAATCCGCCATGATCGATACGAGATTGCACACCCTGCTGACGCTGATGGAGGCGGGCAGTTACACCAAGGCGGCGCGCGTGCTGTCACTGACACAGCCCGCCGTTAGCCATCATATCCGGCAGCTTGAGCAGGAATACGGCGCGCCGGTTTTTTACCGGAGCACGAAACAGCTTAAATTAACGCCGGAGGGCGGCATTCTTGTCAAATATGCACGCCGGATGCAGGCGTTGGAGAACAATGTGATTCAAAGCCTGGAGGATTATCGCAACGGCCTTTCTCGATTCACCGTGGGGATTACGCCTACCGCTGAGGAGAACCTGGTGCCGCGTGTCATGGCCACCTATTGTAACCTTCATCCAGATACCAGCATAACAATCGTTACAGATACGATAAAAACTCTTGTACTGTAAACTCCATATCCTGCATATCACGGTAGTGATTTTCGAGTTTTGTCTGCAAAGCATCCAGTTCCTTATAGATTTCCGGCATAGCCTCCTCCATGGAAGGATATTTGCTGACACGT
>ENA-OQDT01001199-OQDT01001199.1-human-gut-metagenome-genome-assembly--contig:-NODE-1199-length-15582-cov-3.761566_pt1 | contig 15582 bp, 17 predicted proteins | sample MGYA00242786_ERZ504617 | MGnify/ENA primary metagenome ERZ504617 (study PRJEB26092, sample SAMD00036337) | human gut metagenome | host: Homo sapiens | study: EMG produced TPA metagenomics assembly of...
CCACTTACCCGACTCCCCGGAAAAAGAGGAGTTTGCGCTGCTGGATGACCCGTCTGCTGAACCGACCCCGCTGTGGCTGTGGAGCGCGCCCGCGCCGCTACCGCTGAAATGGCCGAGCTTGCCCGGGTGGGCGTTGTGCAGGCCATGAGCCTGACCCACGAATGGAACGACGAACTCGCCCAGAAGGTGCGGGACGAGGAGTGCCGGGTGGACCGGTACGAGGACGCACTGGGCACTTATCTGGTCAAGCTGTCCGGCCGGGAACTGAACCACACCGACAGCCAGAGCGTGAACACCCTGCTGCACACCATCAGTGATTTTGAGCGCATCAGCGACCATTCCGTCAACCTGCTGGAATCTGCCGAGGAGATGCACCAGAAGGAGATTCACTTCTCCAAGGATGCACAGGAGGAGCTGCAGGTGCTGGAAGATGCGGTGCAGGACACCCTGTGCCGCACCACCGATGCTTTCCGCAAGGGAGATCTGCACCTTGCCTCCAAGGTGGAGCCGTTGGAGGCTGTGGTCAACGAGCTGGTGCGTGCCATTAAGGCGCGGCACGTCGCCCGCCTGCAGGCCGGCAGCTGCTCCATTGAATACGGCTTTGTGCTGGACGATTTGCTGACCAACTACGAGCGTGTGTGCGACCATTGCAGCAACGTGGCAGTTGCGCAGATCGAGGTGGCACAGGACAGCTTTGACACCCATGCCTACCTGAACGACTTGCGCCACGGCAACGACACCAAGGAAAGTGAAGAATTCCACCGCCGTCTGGGCCGCTACCGTGAGCGGTATCTGTTCCCGGACGGACAGACTGCTGAGGAGAACTGAGTTATGATCTATATTGTAGAGGACGATGCTTCCATCCGCGAACTGGAGCAGTACGCCCTGCAATCCAACGGCTACGAGGTGCAGGGCTTTGAAAGCGCCGAGCCCTTCTGGCAGGCCATGCGTGCCGCTGAGCCGGAGCTAGTGATCTTAGACGTGATGCTGCCCGGCGAGGACGGCTTTTCCATCCTGAAAAAGCTGCGCAACACCCCTTCCCTGCGCAAGCTGCCCATCATTATGGTCACTGCAAAATCCAGCGAACTGGACACCGTGCGCGGGCTGGACTGCGGCGCGGATGACTACATTGCAAAGCCTTTCGGCATTATGGAATTTCTCAGCCGGGTGCGTGTGGCGCTGCGGCGCTCTGCCCCGGAGGTAAGGCCGGATGTGCTGGTTTTCCACGAGATCCAGCTGGATAACGCCCGCCACAGCGTTACGGTAAACAGCACCCCTGTGGAGCTGACCTACAAGGAATACTGCCTGCTGCGTCTGCTGCTGGAAAACACCAGTCTGGTGGTGACCCGCGAGACCATTTTGCAGGTAGTGTGGGGCACCGACATCTCGGTGGAAAGCCGTACCGTGGATATGCACATCCGCACCCTGCGCAAAAAGCTGGGCGATGCGGGGCGTTACATCTGCACTGTGCGCAAGGTGGGCTACAAGCTGACCGATGAGGAGGCCGAAGAAGAATGAAGCTGCGCAGCATGGAAGAAAAGATCAGCTACCGGTTGTTCCTGATGGGCTTTCTGGGGCTTATATTCACCGCAGTGCTGTGCATTTTTGTGTTCCATAAGGCCTTTACGGCGCAGGCATGGTCGGCTTTGGAGCGCGAGACCGACCTTGTGCGCGCCGGGTACGAGCAGACCGGAGACCCCACACAGCTGAGTGCCTTTGTGACCGATGATCTGCGCGTGACGCTGATCAGTCAGGACGGCAGCGTGCTGTTTGAATCTGCCACCGACCAGCCCATGGAGAACCATCTGACCCGCCCGGAGATCCGCGATGCCATTGCAAACGGCGAGGGTCGGGACATTCGCGATTCCCAGACCATGGGCTACGAGACCTATTACTATGCGCTCCGGCTTTCCGGCGGGGATGTACTGCGCGTGGCACAGGACGCCGAGACCGTGTGGTCCATCTATGATGCCACCATCCCGGCCATCGTGCTGAGCTGCGTGGCGCTGATGCTGGCTGCTGCGGTGCTGGCTGCCCTGCTGACCAAAGCACTGGTACAGCCGGTGCTGAACATGACTGAGGATCTGGATCACATTCAGGAAAATGTGCCCTACCGGGAACTGATCCCCTTTGCAGAGAGCATCCACTCCGACCGCATTCTGCGAGAAAACAACGAGAAAATGCGGCAGGAGTTTACTGCCAATGTCAGCCATGAGCTCAAGACCCCGCTGACCAGCATTTCCGGCTATGCAGAGTTGATTGAGACCGGCATTGCAAAGCCGGAGGATGTGCCGGATTTCGGCCGCAAGATCCACAGCGAGGCCACCCGCATGATCCAGCTGGTCAACGACATTTTGCAGCTTTCTAAGCTGGATACCGTAAGTGAGACCGGGGACACCCCCGTAATGGAAACGGTAGACCTTTTGGAGGTTGCCAAGGAGTGTGTGGAGCGCCAGAAACTGAACGCCCGCCGCGCCTATATCTCCCTGACTTATCTGGGCGAGAGCGCCCCGGTGCTTGGCAGCCGCGCGCTGCTGGATGAACTGTGCCAGAATCTGTGCGACAACGCCATCCGCTACAACCGCCCGGGCGGTAAGGTACAAATCATTACCGCTTGCAGCCGGGACGGACACTGCTCCCTGACCGTGACCGATAACGGCATCGGTATCCCGCGGGAAGCGCAGGCCAGCGTGTTCGAGCGCTTCTACCGGGTGGACAAGAGCCGCAGCAAGGCCACCGGTGGCACCGGGCTAGGGCTTGCCATCGTCAAGCACATTGCCCGCATCCACAACGCCCGCATCAAGCTGGAAAGTCAGGTAGACGTTGGCACCACCATTACCGTTACTTTCCCTACTGCCTCTTAATACAGCATGAAATGCACGTCTGTCCGCCATTGCGGGCAGGCGTTTTTTGTTGGGTCAAAGCTTGCGCCGCTGCCATCCCGCAGCGTTGCCCGGGCTTGCAGATGCAGCACATCCACGCCCTGCTGCCAGCAGCTTTGCAAAAGCGCTGTACACTGCGCCGCAAGTTGTTGTTGCTGCGCCTGCGTGGGCAGCGGGCTGTGGGCAGCGCGTTTGACAGTCCAGCCGCACAAGCACCTGCGCCTTTTGCACGGGGTGACCGAAACGATGCAGCGCCGGATGCCGATGCGCTCCCCTTCCAGCCAGAGCTGCCGGGTGCCGCCCTGCCCGGCAAGTAGACGGTAGACCTCGGCCTGCTCCGGGGACAAAGGTATATTAGCCGCCACGGTATGCAGAACGCCGCCCTCCTGTATCGTTACCTCTTCCGCGTTCCACCCGAGAACGGATAGAAGTCTAGGCTCTGTGTGCTCATACAGCCGGGGTGCGGTGGGTGCTGCGGCCTTTATTTGTGCCATCAGAGCATCCGGCAGGGCGGCCCGTGCGGCAAGGCGGTCTATCTCTCCTTCTGCGCAAAGCAGTCTTGCGGCTGTGCGGCCGCAGCCGCGCCGCAGCACCAGCTGCTCGTACTCTGTTAATAATGGTTCTTCCGCTTTTGACAGCAGCAGATAGTCACACAGGCGGTAGCTTGCGGTTTGGGGCAGTGCCTGCTCTGCCCCAGCCAGCGCCTGTTCCATCGTTTGTCCCTCTGCCTGCACAAACTGTAACGCGGCAGAGGCCTCGGCGGCATCGGCGGCGGCCTGCGGTGCCTGATAGAGCAGCCCTGCCTGATACACCTGTTCGGTCTGTGCCAGATACACCGCCCGCACCATGCTTTTCTCGGTGCTTTCGCAGCGCAGGAATAAAAGACACCACCCTGCCAACAGTAAAAACAGCAGCGGCTTGTAAGATTTCTGTTTTCTCATGGCTGCACCTCTGCTTCCGGCTGCTGCCAGAGCAAGCGGACAGCGGCACACAGCATGGCTGCCCGGTAGACAGCGCACAGCAGCCACAGCAGCAAAAGCAGCGCATCCATGCGGGAAAAGCTGCCGCCACTCCACGCCCGCAGCAACTCCAGCCGGGGGTAGGTTCCGCTGCCAAACAGCAAAGCACTGCCCAGCAAAGCCGCTGCCTGAACCGCAAAGCCCCATACCGGTAGCCAGACCGTGCGGCGGGCAGACCGTGCACTGCACAGAAGGGCTCCGGCAAAATATTCAGCGTAGACCGGTACGTTCCAACCTGCTGCGGCCGGCTGTGCCGGAGGGAACAGGCGGTACCAGTGCAGTTGACCGGCGAGCCCCAGCAGGCAGACCACGCCGCCCACGGCTACAAACCACCACAGCACCCGCGCCGAGGCGTTCCAGCTTGCGGGACGGATGCACCACCCCGCCCAGAGCAGCAGCGGCAGAAAGCCCAGCAGCGCCATGGAGGAAAACTCTGCCGTGCACAGCCCTTGTGCCTGCACGAGGGTGTGCACCAGTTCCATAAAAAGCCCCGCTGTCAATGCCAGCCGCACCGCAAGGGAGGGCGCTTTGTTCTGCAACATTGCCACTGCCAGCGCCGAAAGGATGCACAGACACACCGCGCTGACAGCGCCCAGCCACAGCGCCCGGCACACCGAAACGCTTTGCGGGATGCCGTCTGCCAGCGCCGCAGTTACCACACTGAGGGTTAACGCCGCCGGGGTAAAACGTTCTGTCTGCTGCTTCATGACCGCCGTTTTCCCTTCTCCCGCTTTTGCCAGATATTGAACCCGCGCCGGGACAGCTGCCGGTAGTTGCGGCGCAGAACGCCGTCCTCGGAAAGCGGCTGCTGCGGGAACGGGTGCGGCGCAAGATACGGCACACCCAATGCTTCGGTGCTGACGAGGCTGAGCAAAAAGCCGAAAAACGCTGCTGCCAGTCCCACTGGTCCGGCAAGCCCTGCCAACAGCACCGTGCCGATGCGCAGCAGGGTGGCAGGCTCGTACAGACCCGGGGTGACAAAGACTGCAATGGCCGTGATGCTGGCCACAAAAATGACCGGGGTACTCATAAGCCCGGTGGCAATGGCGGCATCGCCAATGATGAGCGCCGACACCAGACTGACCGAGTGACCCAGTGACTGCGGCATCCGCAGCCCGGCCTCCCGGATGATTTCTAAGAGCAGGATCACCAGCAGCATCTCGGCAAACAGGGGCAGCGGGGTGGCCTTTTCGGCTGCTTCGATCTTATACAGCAGCTGCGGGGGCAGCAGCTCCGGCAGATGCACCGCCACGCACACAAAGACCCCCCGGCAAAAATTACAGTAAGGTAGAAGGAAAAGTACTTCAGCACCCGCAGAAAAGAGGAGAACGCCGCCGTAGAGGCGTAATCGTCCAGACACTCGAACTGCTCGCTGAAGAGCGCGGGCAGCACCAGCGCCGAGGGGCTGCCGTTGACTAAAATTACCAGCTTGCCCTCGCAGAGCTTGGCGGCGGCGACCGCCGGGCGCTCGGTGTAGTGTACCGGGGTGAACAGCCGCGCCTTGCCGGGCAGCAGCCACGGCACGAAATAACTGGAATCCAGCAGCAGTTCCGGCCTTGCGCTTTGCAAAATGGCGCGCACCCGCTGTACCATGGCGGGGTCTGCACGGTCCTTGCAGTAGCAAAGAGCGTACTCGGTATTGCAGCAAGTGTGCGCCTGTGCGGCCTCCTGCACAAGGGTATCGGTGCGGACAAGGCGGCGCAGAAGGCTCAGATTCACCCGCAGAAGGTCGGTAAAGCCTTCCCTGCTGCCGCGCAGGTTGCCCTCGGCGGATGGCTCTTCCACGGAGCGGAATTTGAGCCCCTGTACCGAAAAAACGATGCCGCTGCTGCAGCCCTCTAAAAGCAGCACCGCCATGCCCGCCGTCAGCCGCGCTACAAGCTGCGGCATATCCTGCACCGGGGTGCTCTCGGCTGGAAACGCCGAGCCGTGCAGGATATGCGCATAGGCTTGCGTACCAGTAAGCCGGACAGAAGCAGACTGCCGCCCGGCGGCGTCCAGTAATAGCTCCCAGAGCGAATCCAAGCTCGCCATGCCGTCAAACATTACGATGCACCCCGGGCAGCCATACAAAACGATCTTCTTCGCATAATAATCTGCCGATTTGCCAAAACCTAGCATCAAGCGCGGACAGATTTTCTGCAAGGCTTTGCGAAAGCTGCTGCACATCCATCACTCCTTTGTGTGTGCAGTATGCCCGCTTTGCCGCAGCGGAATACGCCGCGCACACCGCACCGGGAGGGTTTGTGCATGAAACTGCTTCTTTGCCGCACCGTTATCCTATATCTCTGCGTTTTGTTTGCCATGCGGCTGATGGGCAAGCGTCAGCTGGGAGAGTTGCAGCCGGAAGAGCTGGTATCCACCATCCTGATTTCCAATCTGGCGTCCATCTCCATTGAATCGGAGGATGTCCCCATCACCGCCAGCCTCATCCCGCTGTTCCTCATTGCGGCGCTGGAGCTGCTGGGTTCAGTAGTAAGCTTCCGCAGCCAGAAGTTCTTCAATTTTCTCTCCGGGCGTCCCAAAACGGTCATTCTGGACGGAAAGATCGACCAGAACGCTTTGCGGATGCTGCGGCTGACCACCGCCGACCTGATGGAGGCGCTGCGCGGCAAGGATATCTTCGACCCGCGCAAGGTGTCCTACGCCGTAATTGAAACAAACGGCACACTGTCGGCGGCGCTGCGCCCGGAGCAGGAAGCAGCCACCCTCTCCGATTTACAGTTGAAAGTACAGCAGACACAGGCCACCATCCCTTTTGTGCTGGACGGACAGATATTGGAGGATAATCTGCACTGGTGCGGCAAAGATCGTGCGTGGCTGGAACGAACCGCCATGGCAAACACGGTGCTGCCACAGGAGATCTTACTGCTTATCGGCAACGAGACCGAGGACTATTTTCTGCTGAAAAAGGAAGGCCGCCAGCCGGGAGGAAAGTGATGAAACGGATCTATGCGTGTATCCTGATCGTGGCGGCGCTGCTGGCAGTATCCCTTTACAGCAGCGGACGGGTGCAGGGCTTTGCACAGGATATCTCGGCCGACTTGGACTGCGCCCTTGAGGCTGTACGGCAGAAGGACTTCCCCCACCGCGCGGCAGGCGCTTGTCGAGGGTGCAGAACTGTGCGATACCATGCGGGAAACTATGAGCCATCTGCTGCGCACGGCCGACTACACGGAGCTGGAAGCTGCACTGCGGGCGGCAGACGGATACCTTGAGCAGCAAGCCACAGAGGAGACTCTGGGTGAGTTGCGCCGCGCACAGGTGGAGGTAGAGCGGCTGGAATGGCTTGCCCGGCGGCTGGTATAAGATGAGCAAAAAAGGACACTGCACAGTGTTTCGTGCAGTGTCCTTTTTAAGTTATAGTTTACTGATTTTCCCTGCGGTCGCCCACAAGCTTTTTCAGTTCGTCAAGGAAGCTTTCCACGTCCGCAAACTGGCGGTAGACCGAGGCAAAGCGGATATAGGCCACCTCGTCGATCTTTTTCAGTTCCTCCATGGTCAGCTCGCCAATGCGCACACTGGGGATCTCGCGGTCGTAGGAGCTGAACAAAGCCTGCTCAATACTGCTGACAGCACGCTCCAGCGTTTCGTAGCTGACGGGGCGCTTGGCGCAGGCGCGCAGCATGGCGTTGAACAGCTTCTGCCGGTCAAAGGGCTCGCGGGAGTTATCCTTTTTGATGACCACCAGCGGCACTGTTTCCACCACCTCGTAGGTGGTAAAGCGCATGTGGCAGTTCAGGCACTCGCGGCGGCGGCGGATGCGCTCGTTATCTTCCGTGGGGCGGGAGTCGATCACCTTGGATTCCTCCGCACCGCAATAAGGGCACTTCATCTCTTGTTCCTCCGCCTCAGTTCTTCTTTTTGCTGCGCTCGCTCCACAGCACCCATGCCGAGGTGGAAACGCACAGAGAGGTGTACACACCGCTGATCATACCCATCATCAGCGGGAATGCAAAGGTAAAGATGCTGTCCAGACCGTAGAGCTTTGCCACGATGCACATCACACCCAGTGCCATCACGGTGGTGATGGTGGTGATCAGGGTACGGCGGGCAGACTGATTGACCGACTGGTTGACCAGCTCCTCAAAGCTGCCCTTTTTGCCCATGAGAGCGCGGTTCTCACGGATACGGTCGTACACCACAACGGTATCGTTGATGGAGTAGCCGAGGATGGTGAGCATGGCGGCGATAAAGTTGCCGTCCAGTGCGGTGCGCAGCAGCACAAAGGTGCCAAACACCACCATCAGGTCGTTGACCAGCGCCAGCACTGCCATCATACCGCCGGTCAGACCGCCGATGTTCTTGAAGCGCAGGGCGATATACAGCAAAATGAGCACCAGTGCAAACACCACAGCCACCAGACTCTTCTGCAGGAACTTGGTGCCCATGGCTGCGCTGACATTGCTCAGGGACAGCTGGGCAAACTGGTTGTCCGGGTAGTTCTCATTCAAGGAATCCAGCAGGTTCTCCACCTGCTCGGTGGTCACGGTCTCGGTGCCGGGCATGGAGATCTTTAAAGTCTGGTCACCGGTGGCTACGTTCTCACCGGTCTGCAGGGTCAGGCCGGTGTTTTCCAGCGCCGCAGCAGCGGTCTTTTGCACAGCGGCTTGGTCAAAGCTGCCCTCGTAGGACAGGGTGATCATGGCACCGCCGGTAAACTCGGTATCCAGATGCACACCGAACACCGCGGCGCACAGCAGGATGACTGCCATCAGGCAGGCGGAGAAGGTCAGGAACTTTTTGCGCAGGGCAACAAAGTTTACCGGCTTCTTTTCGGTCTTTTCCTGCCCGGGCTTTGCATCGCCGTAGAGCCACGGGTTGCGCAGTGCCTTGATGGCAGCTGCGCCGCGGATCATAACACGGGTAGCGAACACGCCGAACACGAAGTTCAGCAACACGCCGGTGAGCAGCGTATAACCGAAGGCGTAGATAGTGCCTGCGGTAGAGGGGCCGAAGGCAAAGAATACAAAGTGCAGCGCCTTGGCAAACAGGCCATCCGAGGGGCCGAAGGCACCCATGAGCACGATGGCCACGATGACGATGGTCACGTTGCCGTCAATGATAGGGGTCAGACCGCGGGCAAAGCCGCTCTTCAGTGCGCCGTCCAGAGATTTGCCGTTTTTCAGCTCCTCCTTGATGCGCTCGGCGGTGATGACGTTGGCATCCACGCCCATGCCAATGGCCAGAATGATACCTGCGATACCGGGCAAAGTCAGGGTAAAGCTTTCAAACACCGAGAAGTAGCCGGACACAAAGGCCAGCGTAGCCGCCACCTGACCGGCCAGCGCGATGCAGGCCAGAAAGCCCGGCAGACGGTACAGCACCGTCATGAACACCACGATGAGGGCAAAGGCGATCAGGCCGGCCAGCACCATGGCGCCAAGGCTGTTTTCGCCCAGACTGGGGCTTACGGTGGAGTAGCTGTCCACGCTCAGCGCAAAGGGCAGTGCACCGGAGTTGATCTGGCGTGCCATTTTGACCACGGCATCCTGCGTAAAGGGATTGGACGCCGAGCTGGTGATGATAGCCTGTCCGTCGGTAATGGCGGTGTTGACGGTGGCGGTGCTCACGTTTTCATCGTCCAGCCAGATGCTGATGCTGCCCTTATCAGCGGCCAGCTTAGTGGTGGCATCGCCAAAGGCCTTGGCACCCTCGGTGGTGAACTTGAGGGCAACGTAATACTCAGAGCTGCCGCCGTTGCTCACAGCGCCGTACTGCGCCGAAGCGCTTTCGACCATGGAGCCGTCCAAAATCAGCTCGCCGTCCTTGCTGGCACCCTCGCGGAAGGTCAGGTAGGCGGTGGTGCCGATCTCCTGAATGGCAGACTCGGGGTCAAAATCCGTCTCGCCGGACTGCCACGGAAACTCCAGAATCAGACTGTCGGAGTTGTTGTCCACATACAGCTCGTAGTCGGTCACGTTCAACGCGACCAGACGGTTCTCGATGACCAGACGGGCGGCATCCAGCTGCTCGTCCGTGGCATCATAGCCATCCGAGGGCACAAAGGTGACGTTGACGCCGCCCTTGATATCCACACCAAAGCGGATATCCTTTGCACCCTTGATGTAGGTGGTGGTCACATCGCCGTATTTTGCCGCCACGCCAAAAAAGGCGGTGTAAACAAACACAACGATCAGCAGCGCGGTAACGACCAGCTGCCATGCTTTGCCTTTTGTTTTCATAAGTCGGGAACCTCCAAAAGCGGCGGCTGTGCAGCCGCAGCCGTTTTTGTTGTGAACCGCAAGTTTTGCCGACGGTTCCTCTCCTCACAGAGCAGCCGTCGTGCCGACCTTTCTGTGATAAAACTCCCCTGCCAGCCCTGCAAAGAGCCCCGCAGAGGAGAATATACAAATTATTTTAAGCCTTAAGCCATATCAGCCAGCAGCTTTTCCACAACAGCCAGACGCACGCAGACGCACAGCAGCTCGGAAGCGGTCTCCACCTCGTCCAGACTGGGGTAAGTGGGGGCGATGCGCAGATGAGAATCCTGCGGATCCTTGTGGTACGGGTAAGCAGAGCCTGCACCGGTCAGCACCAGACCTGCGTTCTTGCACAGTTCCGCCACGCGCTTAGCGCAGCCGGGCATGACATACAGGCTGATAAAGTAGCCGCCCTTGGGGTTGGTCCAGTGGGCAATATCGCCGCAGGGGGTGAGGTTGGCGGCAAAAGCGGTCTTGACGGCATCGAAGCAGGGCACCAGACGGCGGCGGTGCTTTGCCATGTGTGCCAGAACGCCCTCCTTGTTCTTCAGGAAGCGGACATGGCGCAGCTGGTTCATCTTGTCGTAGCTGATGATCATCACTGAAAAGCGCTTGCACATATACTTCATGCTGTTGTCGCTGCAGGCAATGGCAGAAACACCGGCGCCCCGGGAAGGTGATCTTGCTGGTGGAGGTGAACATGAACACGCGGTCCTGCGTGCCGTACTTCTTGCTCACGTTCAGCAGCACGGGGGTCTCGATGATCTCCTCGGTCAAGTGGTGGACGATGTAGGCCTCATCCCAGAAGATCTTGAAATCCGGGGCGGCGGTCTTCATCTTTGCAAAGCGCTCGATGGTCTCATCGCTGTAAGTGTAGCCATCGGGGTTGGAGTACTGCGGCACGCACCAGATGCCCTTGATGGTATCGTCCTCAGCCACCAGCTTTTCCACAACGTCCATATCGGGGCCGTTGGGGGTCATGGGCACGCTGATCAGCTCAAAGCCGAACTCCTCGGTGATAGCAAAGTGACGGTCATAGCCGGGCACCGGGCAGAGGAACTTGCGCTTCTCTACCTGAGACCAAGGGCAGGGAGACTCCGGGAAGCCGAACACATAGCCGATGTTGATGAGGTTGTACATCAGCTGCAGGCTGGAGTTGCCGCCCACGAACACCTCGTTGGGCTTTACGCCGAACACATCTGCAAACAGGGCGCGTGCCTCGCTCAGACCCTCCAGCTCGCCGTAGTTGCGGGCGTCGGTGCCTGCCATCCGTGGTGTAGTCGGTCATCTTCAGCAGGTCCATTGCCAGATCCATCTGGTGAGGGCCGGGCTTGCCACGGGCCATGTTCAGCTTCAGACCCTTGCCTGAAACTCTTTATAAGCCTGTTCCAGCGCTGCCTTTTCAGCGGTCAGCGCATCGCGATCCATCTCGTGGTAATTTGCCATTGAAAACACACTCCTTTATAGTACTCTTCCTGTTACCCAATACTATGGCTCGTCTTTTGCGGTATGCCCCTGCCAGAGAACACACGCCGCACGATCCATACTTTACTATTATAGTACATTTTCCTGTCAGAAACAAGAATTTGAAAGCAAAAAGCCCTGCCAAAAGCAAAAAGCTTTCGAAACAGGGCTTTTAGGCAGGTACACTCCCCTGCTGTGCGGCGATGCCGTCAGCTGAGAGCGGCCTGATTTTTATAGCGTTTGCGCACGGCACCGTATTCCAGATGTGCCTCACCGCCCTCCACGGTGTCCTCGTCCACGGTCACGCGGATGATGGTGGCATCGCTGGGCACCTCGTACATGATGGGCAGCAGAATGCTTTCCATCACGCTGCGCAGACCACGGGCACCGGTCTTGCGCTCGATGGTCTTGCGGGCAATGGCGTGCAAAGCTTCGTCCGTGAAGGTAAGCTCCACATTATCCATGCCCAGCAGTTCCTTATACTGCTTGACCAGACTGTTGCGGGGCTCCTTGAGCACGCGCACCAGCGCATCCTCGTCCAGATCGTCCAGCACGGTGATGACCGGCAGACGGCCGATCAGCTCCGGGATCAGGCCGAACTTGACCAGATCGTGGGGCTCTACCTTGCGCAGCAATGCGCGCTCAGCCTCGGTGGAGTTATCCTTCAGCGCACTGCCGAAGCCCAGCGCGGACTTATCGGTGCGGCGCAGGATATACTTGTCCAGACCGTCAAAGGCACCGCCGCAGATGAACAGGATGTTGGTGGTGTCGATCTGGATGAACTCCTGCTGCGGGTGCTTGCGGCCGCCCTGCGGCGGCACGTTGCTGACAGTTCCCTCCAAGATCTTCAGCAGTGCCTGCTGTACGCCCTCGCCGCCCACATCGCGAGTGAGGAGGGGCTTTTCGCTCTTGCGGGTGATCTTGGTTCGATCTCATCGAATGTAGATGATGCCGATCTGTGCCTTCTGCACATCAAAATCTGCCGCTTGGATCAGCTTGAGCAGAATGTTCTCCACGTCCTCGCCCACATAACCGGCCTCGGTAAGGGTAGTAGCATCCGCAATGGCGAAGGGCACGCCCAGCATCTTAGCCAGTGTCTGCGCCAGCAGGGTCTTGCCCACGCCGGAGGGACCCAGCAGCAGCACGTTGGACTTTTGCAGTTCCACGTCGCCGCCCTTGCCGCTGAGGATACGCTTATAGTGGTTGTAGACCGAAACGGACAGCACACGCTTTGCCTCGTCCTGACCGATGACATACTGATCCAGACCTTCCTTGATCTCGGCCGGGGTCATGATGTTGATATCCAGATCTGCAGCAGCGGGCTGGACATGGGCGCGGCTTGCGCTGCCGCGAGCCGGACGGGCGCTTTTGGGCTGATCCGGCTTGTCAGAGAGCAGATCGTGGCACAGGCCGATGCACTCGCTGCAGATATTGACCCCGGGGCCAATGATCATGCGCTCCACTTCGTCCTGATGCTTGCCGCAAAAGCTGCAAACCAGATCCTTTTCGTTTTTGCCGGAATTGTTATTTGCCATAGCTGTTTTTCCTTATCCTGGATAGATTATAGCGGTTTACCGGTGGGCAATGACCTCATCGATCAGGCCGTATTCCTTTGCCTGCTGCGCGGTAAGGTAGTTGTCGCGCTCGGTGTCCTGCTGGATCTTTTCCAGCGGCTGGCCGGTGTACTCGCTGAGCATCCGGTTCATCTTATCGCGGATATAGACCATGTGCTCGGCATGGATCTTGATATCCGTGGTCTGGCCGGAAAGGCCGCCGCCCTGACCGCCGATCAGCGGCTGGTGGATCATGATCTCGGCGTTGGGCAGGGCAAAGCGCTTGCCCTTGGTGCCGCTTGCCAGCAGAAATGCGCCCATAGAGGCAGCCATGCCCATGCAGATGGTGGAAACATCGCACTTGATATACTGCATGGTGTCATGGATGGCCATACCGGCACTGATGGAGCCGCCGGGGCTGTTGATATACAGGCTGATGTCCTTATCCGGGTCCTGCCCTTCCAGATACAGCAGCTGCGCCACCACAAGGCTTGCGGTGGTATCGTTGACATCCTCGCTCAGCACGATGATGCGATCGTTCAGCAGACGAGAGAAAATATCGTAAGAACGCTCTCCGTGCGCCGACTGCTCGACAACGTAAGGAACAAAACTCATAAAGTTCGCCTCCTGAAAATGGTTTAAGTTTATTGGCAAAATTGACCGATACGGGTCCCCTGTAAAGTTCAGCCGTACCGGTCAATTTTAACAACCTTTGATAAAACGCCTGCGGCGCTTTACAGGGCCCGGCACTGATTACTCAGCGTCAGCAACCTTCTCAGCCTCTGCGGGCTTCACCACGATATTGGCGTGGCTCTTGATGAAGTCGATGGCCTTGGTGCGAGCCAGATCCTGCTTCAGATCCTCGAGGTTGATCAGCTCACGCACCTTGTCCTCTTCCATCTTATACTGGTCAGCAATGCGCTTGATCTCGGCATTGATCTCGTCCTCGGAAGCCTCGATGTGCTCAGCAGCGGCAACAGCCTCCAGAGCCAGACCGATCTTGACCTGCTTCTCAGCCTGCGGCATGAAAGCGGCACGGAACTGCTCCATGGACTGACCCATATACTTCAGGTAGTCCTCCAGACGCAGACCCTGCTGCTCCACACGGAAAGCAAAGTCGTTGACCATCTCGTCCATGCGGACATCGTACATAGCCTGAGGGATCTCGCCCTCCATGCTCTCGATGACCTGATCGACCAGAGCATTCTCGACAGCCAGATCGTCCTGCTTGTCCAGCTGCTCCTGGTTGTTCTTGCGGATGGAAGCCTTGAACTCGTCCAGAGTGTCGTACTCGGAGCAGTCCTTTGCCAGCTCGTCATCCAGAGCGGGCAGCTCCTTGTACTTGACCTCATGCAGCTTGATCTTGAAGACAGCAGCCTTGCCAGCCAGCTCAGCAGCCTGATACTCGGTGGGGAAGGTGACGTTCACGTCGAACTCCTCGCCGGCAGAGTGACCAACGACCTGCTCCTCGAAGCCGGGGATGAAGCTGCCGCTGCCCAGAGTCAGGTTGTAGTGCTCAGCCTTGCCGCCCTCGAATGCAACACCGTCCACAAAGCCCTCGAAGTCGATATCAGCGATATCGCCATTCTGAGCAGCGCCCTCACGGGTCAGCTCACGGGCGTTGCGCTCCTGCACACGCTTCAGCTCAGCGTCCACAGCCTCGTCGGTAACAGTATGGACAGTCTTTTCCACGGTCAGACCGTTGTAGCTGCCAACCTTGACCTCGGGCTTCACGGCGACCTTAACAGTCAGGGTAGCGCCCTCTGCCTCGCTGGCAGAATCCACGCTGACCTCAGGACGGCCCACGGGCTCCACACCGGCTTCCTTAGCGGCAGCCTCAAAAGCCTCCGGGAACAGCTCGTTGATGGCGTCGTAGGTAAAGACGTCTGCGCCGTACATCTTCTCGATCAGAGCCTTGGGAGCCTTGCCCTTGCGGAAGCCCTGCACAGGGTACTTCTTGCCCTCTTTTTTGAAAACATCGGCAACAGCCTTCTTGAAGGCCTCTGCATCGATGGAGAACTGCAGTTCTGCCATGCTCTTCTCGAGCTTTTCACACTTGATGAGATTCATTTGTTTATCCTCCACTCAAATATTCTATTGCTCAGGGCAGGAAGTTTTTGCCCGGGGCAACCGCGCACCACGTCCTTGCTGTATGCACACGGATGCGGGACGCGCGCGCTCAATTGGGTGCAACAATCTGCGTCAAAACTTATTATAGCACGCTCTGGACACAATTGCCATACCAAATTTTAATTTGTCGTTTTGCCCTTTATACCGCCGTTAATTGATGCGGTAGGGGCAGAAACGCAGGCCGTCGGCACTTACCAGCTTGTATTACGGTTCATATTTACTGCCGGCCGGGTCGGTTACTGTGTAGTCGCCGCCGGATATGTCGGCTGTGGTTTCAAAGTCTGTGATGTCCTGATTTACGGTACCATCGAACAGGTCATATGTGAAGGTG
>ENA-OQDT01001201-OQDT01001201.1-human-gut-metagenome-genome-assembly--contig:-NODE-1201-length-15551-cov-2.509142_pt1 | contig 15551 bp, 15 predicted proteins | sample MGYA00242786_ERZ504617 | MGnify/ENA primary metagenome ERZ504617 (study PRJEB26092, sample SAMD00036337) | human gut metagenome | host: Homo sapiens | study: EMG produced TPA metagenomics assembly of...
TCCATGTGGTCGGGTCATCCGGCAAGGTGACCGATTGCGTGCCTTCCTCGCAGAATACGAATATCTCAATCCTGTGCCCGGATTTGGGAGTGCCGGCTATGCTTAACGACTGTGGGGAGCTGATGCTTATGTCAACCATGTCCACGTCCGCCGGTATGCCCGAAAGGGTGTCTGCATGCTCCACTTTGGGACCTTTGGCCATCTCCGTCACCACGTTGAAGTCGATGAGTTGCACCATTGCATTCCCATTGAAGAAGTACAGTCCAAGATTCCCCGTCTGGGCATGGCGCATCAGGTAAACCTTGCCCGCTATGGGAGAGTTTCCGTCAAAGCCGCAGAGGAACTCACGCTTTTGGTAAGCGAAAGGCGTCACCGAGGAATCCGACCAGTTATTATGGAGTTTCCCGTCTTCTCCCGTGGCATAGATTTTTTGCTTCGTTCATAATAAACCACGGACTTCACTTTGGTGACGGATGACATTTCCGGCATCGGAATGGTCGTGTCATTGTAATCACAGATGCCAATGCCTTGGGAAATTGCCGTGTTGAATATCAATCCGGAAAGAGAAGAGCTTGTTGCCATTCCCGGAGATTGGAGGTCGGACAAGGAATTGGCCAGTTCAAAGCCGCTTCCTCCCTCATCAAGCAACCTTGCCAATTCATCAAGCAACCGGTTGACTTCCGCCACAGTCCTGTTTAATTGTGCCATATCTATTATTGTTTTGTTTTTTACATAAACTTTCCTATTCTACGCTGCCAAAATATTGCTTCGTACCCGTTCATTACGCCTGCACGGCATTGCAATGAAGCGAACTCCCCTACATTCAAAGTCCGGCTTGTAAAGCCCGTAGGGTCGAAATCTTCAGAGGAAGCACCGGAAAGGGCGAACGCCGTGTTGCTCATATTGTACATTATGACATATTGTCCCACGAGCGACCTTATAAAATTCTTTCTTTCCTCATCTTGTGTCACGTAATAATCTGACAGGCCCGGAAGGTACAATGGTGGAATTTCGGTGAACTCGCCACTGAAAACCACATATCCGCCAAGCTTTTCAAAATCAATTTCATATTCTCCTTCAAGTCCGTCAACAGGTTTCAGGTACTGTCCGATGTTGGTTTCTGTGATTACGGTACGTGATTTTCCAACATACCCCCTGAATATGCCTTCATTGGCAATTATAATACCCTCGAACTTCCCGTTCTTGGACTCGGTGCTCCCGTCCTCCAACACCTTGAAGTTACCGTTGGCGGTCACCGCACCTTCAAGCGATATATTTTCTCCCTTGATGTTGACATCCCCATTTTTCAATGTCGATACCGACTTCCTTAAGGCCGTTGTTGATACCGATATGCACAGAATCCGCCGTCTGTTTTATCTCGCTCCGCAAATTCTCGTCCAAGTCCTCCACCGAAGACGTGATTTCATCAGCCCTCTGCTCCAACTTGGAAATGCTGCCGCCATGGGATTCCAAGTCGGTGACCACGTTCCTGATGGCACCGTCCAAAAGCTCGAACCTCGCCGACACGACGCTTCCGTCCTCCATCACGAAATTACCCTTGAAAAGGTTCCCGTGAGGTGATATTCTTGTCACGAGTTTCCCTTCAAGCGAAAACGAGTTCACACCGGCATACTGGGCGACGTAAGGGGAATCTTCCCCGTAGGCCGAGAGGACAACCACATTCTGCCGGGAAGCGTCAAAGGCATTCCCTACCGTGACAATATTGTCTTCCGCCAAAGGCACGGTGCTCCCCTCCATGTATTCCCCCGCATCGTCAGACAAATCAATGTAATCCTCGCCCACACCAACCACTCTCCTCCAGTAGAACTGGTTCGATACCCCTTCGTACACCCCTTCTTTGATATTGAACGTGCGGCACTGCGCATTGTCGCCAACCCTGAACTCGTTGACAATCCTTTTGCCTCCGTCGTCATTCACAAAGAAGCAGCGGTATGCGGTCACACGCCCCACAGAACCAAATTCCTCCACCGGCTCGCCTTCGGAATCATACACTTTTTCTCCCGCCGCGTCGATGACGATATTGTCCGTTATTTCCATTACCCTGGAACACACCATCCCCGCAGGAGACAGCACGTTGGTGCCCCCGGTATGGTAAGCATGCTTTATCTCCAACGAGTCGAAATAAGCCTTCATGCGCACGTACAACTCGTCCACTTCAAAGTACGAGCGTCCCGCCGCGTTCTTTTTCAGCAATCCGTAGCCGCTCCCGAGAAGCCCAGTGACAAAGTTGTCGCTCGAAAGGTCGCCACGAAGCAGCAGCGAGGCCAGTTCCGCTGCCCCGTCGGAAGATATTTGGCCGCCGGATTCGCCGGATGAAAAATTACCGATATGCAAAAAATCACGCAATGACGTAGAATTGAAAAATGGCATCCCCTATACGGTTTATGCTTGAAAACTCACCGATATTCAATCCTTTTTCTTATCGTGGCACTATCAAACTCTGCACTTCCGTCTTCTTTCAGTGTACCTCCGCTTTCTCCCGGTTTGTAATTCCCATATAATAATCCTTTCAAAAAGCTGATAAGGGCAGAGGCAGCATCCTCCGTGTCTTTTTTCAGGTAATTTCCTTGCAGGTTGACTATTGTCCCACCGGTATGATTTACGGAATTGCCGGATACCATAGCGTCAATCTTGTTTTGCATGCGCTCAAGCGTGCTTTCCTCCTTGGCCTCTTTGAGGGTGACTTCGTAACTCGGTATCAGGCTTTCCCCTTCTTTGATGGTGAGGGTGTCAATGGTTATATGCAACTCTTCATGGAAAAGATCCTCATCGGAAATCTTTATCTGCATACCCTCCTTGATGGTATCGTGAAGGCTTATACCTCCGGATTGTATGGCTTCGTCGTGTTGGCGGGCCATCGCAATCTCGTCTATTTTTGGGGAATAGGTATGTTTCGTGTGGTCTACCTCGGAAAGGTATTCCTTACCGGCTTTTAGCAATCTTTGCGAAGCCGCTTTGACATACGCCTCAGGCATGTCTATGCCTAAAAGCACGAACTTGTCTCCGGATTTAAGGGGATACGATTTATAAGGGTAATACAGCTTGTTGGATTCGTCTTCCGAACGGTCGCACCTAAGGATGTAGTGCTTCACGCCGCCATCCGTCTCCGCATGGCAGCTCCTGATGTCGAACTTCCGCCCGCTGCAAAATCCGCTCTTCATGCTCAGCGAACAACCGTCGCCCACGGTACCCGCAAGGTCGAAGCCCACGTCTTTCAGCGTCACCGTGAACACGGGGATTGTGTCGCCCGGCGAAATGGCACCGTCATCCTCTATCGCTTGCGCGTCCACCAGTTCGTCCAAGTTGCCGTTGTCGCTTTCTGCCAATGACACATCTATGCCCGAAGCCTTCAGGTCTTCCGCTTTCATGCCCTCCATGGATGGAAATATCTCTTCCAATTCATCGTTGCTTCCGTCAAAAAACACGCACCCCTCACGTATGCCGTATTTTTCAATGTTGTCGCTGTCTATATAAGGGTCGAGCGTGATAGAAGGGAAACCGGGAAGCATCAGATTGGGGGCATACATATTATTGGGTAGCAATGAACCGTTATGGTTCCCGGTTAGGAAACTTTCTCCGATTTTGCTTGTTTCCGATGCATACAAGATTTCAAATCGCGTAGGAGAGGGAGATTCAACGAGCTCATATTCCACGCTCGTCTCATGGTACAGTTTCAAGTCATATTCATGGTTTCCGCCACCGTGGTTCGTGTAGCTCGCAGAAGACATGAAATTATTGAAATCAGGTATCTCTTCTGCCGGAATTAAAAGTATGTCGCGTACGTAGGCGTATGCCTTGTCATAACATAGGCTACGGTCATTGCTGTTTCTTACCTTGAAAGTTGAACGAGCATAACCTTCTTACGTATACTTCGCATCCGTACCGATTATCGCTTCATGCCAAGCAATTTTGATTTCGTAGTTCAGGCCGTTATGGCGTTCCTCGTATGTTACAGGGACAGACAAGAGTTCGTATTTCCCTTTTGATAATTCAATGAACGTACACTCTTTAGGAGAGGGCACATCGTCATCGAATTCTTGTCGGCTTTGCCACCTTATGCACTTCTCCATTGATGCGCACTTCGCTCCAGGTACCGAATTTTTTCCGGTGCATTATCGCTGAATATCTTGCATTTGGCATGGGTGTTGTCGATACGTTCATATTCTATTCTGCTGACTTCTACTATGGCGTACGCTTCCCGTAAATTGTTATAATAACGGTTCGGAAGGTTCCTCGTGCTTCCATAAACTTTAAGCCTGGTGACGACCTCTGCGTCTTGGTCCGTTATGGATTCTATTTCGTAAAGCCCGTTATTTTTGCCATACTTGAAAACCTTGCTTAATGATTCCGACGTGGCACCGATGGTTATGGTGCGACCTTTTATGATGAAAGGGACATTGAATTTAGAATAAGAATACCCAAGTGCCGTCCATACGTTGATTTGTTCCGCCACGACATTGACATCCGTCTTTCCTCCGCATCCGGGAGAGACTTCGACTGTCCACTTCCTATCTCCGCTATACAACCTGTTCAGGTTCACCTGTATGCGTTCCGCAAGGGCTTCCACGTTGGAGGCGAAGAAACTGAATTTCGGCAGGGAAGAATAATGTATAAGGTTGTCTTCTTTTACATAGTCCAGAAAAAGGCATTTTACCAAATCATTGCTTGCACTGTTCAGTTTGATGCTGTCGTATGTGAAGGCGTCTCTGTTGTAACTTGCACGGCATTTTTTGAGGACAGGGGGGGCGTAGTTTATTTCATATTTTTCTCCACGGTATTCCAGATAGTCGCCCGTTTGGAAATCTATGGGCACTTCGCTTTCCACCTTGCAGAGTACGTAGCTTTCACCCATAAACTCCCCGTTGTATTCCAAACTCGTTACCGTGCAACGTTTGGTTTTGCCTGTCTTGTCTAATATTTCGTATTTCATGCCGATAGGATAATGTTACCACAAGGTTCTGTTACCCTTACGGTGATTTTAAACTCCAACACGTCTTCTCCGTTTCCATTCCAGAAGTCATCGGGGGCAAATTGTTTCATGTAACAACCGCCTCTTCCGATGAGTGTATGGGGACTGTAGATTTTGAAAAATGTACCTCCTCCGTCCCTCCCGGTAAGGTATGCCATGAATTCCTCTATTTTGGTATAGGCGCTTTCAAGGTCTCCTTTGTAACAAAGTGAGATATCCAGGTCGTATGCTTTCATCTTTATGGTTACAGGGCGGTACGTGTCCTCACCATCCTCATCCGGCCAGTCCCGTGACGGGAGTTCCTTCGCCTCGTTTTCCGGAAGGAAAGGTATGTTGGTGCAGGCGATGTTCCAGTCCCTTACCGTGTCCTTCACCTCTGCGCCTTCTTTCTCTTTTTGAATCAATATGGTGTAAGTCTTACTCATGGTCTGAATAGAAAAACAGAGCCTGCCCCATAAAGGTTTTATCCCATGGGGCAGGCTCTGTGGCCTTCAAATGATTTACTATTGTTCTACGAATGCAAATATAATATTATTTTCTAAATAATCATATTTTTTTATGTTTTATTTCTTGCGTACGGAAACATTTCCGTGGCATTCTTCGTGGGAGGAAATATGGCATGCGGCCCCGTGTGAGTAGACAAACACTTTGGCTGCGTCTTCCTGTATGATTTCCACACATGAATGGTCATACACGTTTATAAAAACTTTTGAAAGCCCTTCTGCCGTGATAACGACTTGGCTCTTGTCCCGTATATGTAATGTAGACGCAGAATACCGTCCGAATGAAATCTTTCCCCGGCATGCGCCGTTGAATACATAAATCCCGTTTTCCCCTTCTTCCGGTACAGTCTCGTCAATGAATATCAGATGTTTGTGTCGGATTTCATCTGTGGAATGGGAGAGAAGGTATGAATTTTCAGGAAATGAATGCTTGATTACGAAGTCTATTCCTCGTTTGTACATGTCGAGCAGGCCGTCCGTGTCTGCCTCTTTCATCATATTGTACCATTCTTCACAAATACCACAGGCTTTTGCCCCGGACATTATTTCTTCATTCAGTTTGTTCATGATGACATTTTTTTTAATGAATCCAGAAACCCGAAGACTTGCTTTGTTTGGCACTGCGTAGCATGTCCCTGATTTCTGAGGCTATTCGTGCTTGTTCTCCCGTGTTGTCCGCGATGACCTTTAGTTGTTGGACCTGGGCCTCAGCCAGATTGGTCATTTTGGGGAACTGTTCTCCGCAATATTTCTCTATGACGGAACGCTGTGCGCTCAAATCGGCTCTCATGGCATTGATATAGGAACCAAGCAAGTTGGCTGTGTCTTCCGTCACGCCCTGTATACTTGAACGCATGCTGCCTCCGCTTTCCGTTTTGCTTAAAAGTCCACCGCTCTTTTCGTTTAGCAGTTGAAAAGCGTTTTCCATGACTTCCACAATATTTTTCCCTTCTGTATTGAACCAGTCTGAAAGATATTTCATTCCTTCATCCATCGTTCCGTTCAAATCATTCAGGTTGATGATGCCTCCTTGGAAGTTGCCATTATCGTCCATTTCCCCGAAAAGTGCCTTTTGCAGTTTTTTCATCGCCGGTTCAAGGATGCCTATGCGCAGGATGTTGCTTGCTACCTTTGAAAGGAGGTCGCTCGCCGTTTGCTCGAATGCTTCCACGGCATCCTCTCCGTTCCTGAACGCACCTACCAACGAATCGCTTAATTGCTTCGACCAGTCTTGCAAGTCAAGCTCGTAAAGAGAGGCCACCGTGTCTTGTACGAAATAAGTAATCTGGTCGTTCAGTTCTGCGATTTGTTCTTGGTAGTCTTGTATCTTGGCTGGGTCGGAATCTTTTTTGCCTTCCTCCGCGTTCAGTTGTTTCTGTAGTTCCAGGCGTTGGCCGACGAGGCTTGCATATTGGGCCATGTAGACATTGTCTTCACTGCCTTTTTCTCCGGCTCCAACTGCTTTCAAGGCTCCGTATGCCTCCTTTTCTATGCCCACCGTGAAGTTCAGTGAAGCCGCGAAGCCGTGTGCTTTTCCTCCGTTCCAGATAAATTTTTCCATTTTACTCTTCGGAAGAAGGTCATTCATCATGCTGCGTCCTCCGTCTTTCAGCACATCGTATGGCATCGAATAGGCTGCGCTTAGTCCGCTACCCGCACGTTCAACTTGCTCTGCAAGTTTTCCGTAAGAGGACAATGCCCTTTCTGCCGCATCTGTGGCTGCACCGAAAGAACGCTCCACGGCTTTCCCAAGTTGGTCGTATGCGGTTTGTAATTCCTCTACGCGTCTTTGACTTTTCTGTATTTCCTCGTCGAGTTTCTTGTCATGAAGTTTGGCAATTCCTCCGATAATTCCCGTTACGGCTCCGATGCCCATACCTACAAACCCAAGGTTTTTCAATATTCCGGCATCTGATACCCCAAACAGTTTGCCTATGGACTGGAAACTCCCACCCATGGAATTTGAACTGCTGAAAACATTCCCCATGATGTCGGTAATGTCACTTGCGCCTTTCATGCCCAACGATTCAAACATGCCGGAAACGGAAGAAACCGCATCGTTCATGGACTCCAATCCGTCTATTACATGGTCTATGGACTTCACCATGTCTTCCTGTGAGGCGACAATCCCGTTTTCAATCTGGGCACGGGTGTATTTTACGGTTTTTCCTGATTCCTTGTCAAAGAATGAAAGTTCTTCGGCATTACCAAGGTAATGTTGCAGTTCCTTCCATTTTGCAAGCTCTTTGGCCGAATTGGAGATGCCTTTCCACGGGTTCCTTTCCAAGGACTCCTCCCTGAGTTTGCGCATGGCTTCTATCAGCTCTTTTGTCTCTTCCACGGACAACTCTTGTGATCGGGAGAACGCATTGATTCTTTCGATCATGTCGTCTATCGTCCTCGTAGACATGCGCCCCAAGTCGTCGAAGATATTCGCCCAATCGGATTCTTTTTTGAATTGTTCCAACAATACGGAAGATTTGTCTTCTTCTGCTTTCTTCTTACGGCTCGAAATCAAGCTTTCAACATCCACACCTCCTGTTTCAAGTTCTGCTCTTCGCCCATCAATGTCCTTCAAGTCCTTTTGTAGGTCGCTTTCTATTTCCTCTATCTTTGCGGCATAGTCCTTGTGGTTTTTGATAAGCTCGCTGAGGTTTTTCACCTGTTCTTCTTTGAGCTTTTCCGAATTTTCACGATAGGCGGACACAAGCCCGCCTAAGTGCTTTCAGTCCGTTGTCCTCCAGGCCTTTTTCGTCCATGCCGAGTACGTCTTCAAAAGAAAAGGTTGTGCCACTGAGTTTTTCTTCGATTTTCTTTTTCAGTTCGTCTCCAAGGTTTTCTGATTCCATCAGCCCGCCGAAAACGATTTGGCCGGCCAGGCTTCGGTTACCTGTTGTATCGGATAAATCTTTGAACAAGTCCCATTTCTTTGTCGTCTCAGAGATATATTTTTCAATTTCTTTCAGATTTCGGTCCAGTTCTTTTTTTCTTCCCCTTGGCGTAAATCTTCTATTTTGAATCCGAGGTCTACGAAAAGCTTCCTTTGGCCTTTGCTGTTTCCGAGTTCTTCCCGTATTTGTTCCCAGATTTTTTCCGGGTTTTCCATGCCGGGGGAAAGATAGCTTTTTACGGAGGAGAATAATGGATTGGATTGGGTACGTTCGGAAGCATTTACCTTGCCTTCTATTTCTGACCATTCCTTATAATAGGAAATGGCCTTTTCTATCAGCCTGATACGTTCATTCCACAAGTCTGCCATGGGGTCTTTGTCCGTCCGTGCCGGTTTGCCCGTGTCCACTCCGAAGGATTCCGCCTCCTTTTTGGCCGATTCTATCTCATTCTTTAGTTCTTTGAGACGTTCTTGCTGTTCCTTATAGCCTTTGATGATAGAACCGTCTTCGTTCGTGATGTTTTTTGAGTTTTTGGCCTCATTGTATTTCTTTTCCGCATCCCTCCATTTTTGGATGGCTTTCATGCGGTTTTCTGCAAAGGTCACGGATTCCTTGTTTGCGTCCTTCCATTTCCCGGTCAGGTAATCGAATTCCTTTTTGGCTTTTCCCGTATCGTCCTCCAACTCATTGAGCTTAAGGTCGAAAAACAACGGGATGGAGAACACGCCGCTTGTGGCTCCCGTCTCCTTCCAACGTCTCATGTATTCCAACGTCTCCTGAAGGCCGTCTTTCACCTTCTGTTGCTCTACCGAGAGGGGGATGCCATTCATCTGTCCCAACTTCTTTTCCACCTCCCCGATGATGGCCTCGGTGTCCCTTTCCGCGTGCGTGCCGTCCACGTGGAGTGACATCGTGCCCTCCACCTCCTTCTTCATCGCGGCGGCAAAGTCGCTCAGGTAGTCGAACCGCTCCTTTACGTTCCGGTAGCTCGATTCAGCTATCCTCACGTCCATTTCCGTGGGCACCGACGCACGTCTTTTCGCCTCTTCAATCTTCTCTATCTCCCTGCGTATATTGTTCAATACCTCCTGTGTCGCCTCAGACCAGTCCTCAACATCCCATGTCGCACTGCCTTGTATGCCGTAGTCCGACATCAATGCCGAACGGAGTTTTGCATAATCCCCCGCGCCGGAACCAACGCCTATGCTTGTAAGACGGTCGTCCGTCTTGGACAGTCCATTGGCTATTCCTTCCAAGGCATCGGCTTGTTTTTTGAGCATGGACAAGCGGCTTTCATCTGCCAGTTCGCTGACCTGCCGGTTCACCATCGTCAAGTCTGCCTCTTCCAGTTTCTTCAGGGAATCGTAGGTGTTTGTCAGAGAGGGGGCCAACATGGACAATTCGTCAAAGGCCATTTGTTTCTGGAGGGAAGAAGAATCCGCACTTCGGATGACATTCAAGAGTTCGTCGATTTTATTCTTCTGGTCGTCAATGGTCTGGCCTATGCGTTCCATGGAACGGTTGAATGCCTCGTTGGCAACTTCGGCAGCTGTTGCAGCCGTGGAAAGCTTGTAAACCGCATATACCAGTGCCGACACTCCTGCGGCTACCCAGAAATAAGGATTTGCGGCGGTTACCGCCCATAATGATTTCAGTACGCCTGTCAGCTTTGCCTTGGCAAGGGTGAGGATTTCTGTGCTTGTCGCCGCTGCAAGTGCGCTTCTCGACATGGCCAGATTGGTTGCCGCCGCCAGTTTGCCCGTAGCCACGTTTTTGATTAACACGGCTGTTTCCGCCTTTTTAAAAGCGGTTATGGCCATTGATGCAGCCTTGTAAGACCCGTAAATTACGATAAGTTCACCGATGGCTCCTGCAAGTTCCTTCCAATGCCCGGTCAGTCCGGCAAGCATATCAAGGCTTCCTCCGATGATTCCGTTATTGGCCTGGGCGATGTCGGCAAGCATGATTTCATAGCTGTCTTTGAGTTTGTCCAGTTTTCCGGAAAGGCTCTCCGTCAGTACGGCCTGCATGTTATAGAACTTTCCTCCCTCGTTGGTCATGTCCCAAAGCACGTCTTTTACCATTTGGAAGGGGACCTCCCTGCGGCTTATCTTGTCGAAAACTTCGCCTACGCTCACTACGCGTCCTTCCAACATGCTGAACTTCTTGGCCAACTCATCCAACAAAGGGATACCGGCTTCCGTGAATTGCCTTACTTCCTGTCCGCGAAGGAATGCAGCACTGCGTACCTGTCCGTAGGCCAGAATAAGCCGTCCCATGTCCACGCCAAGGCCGGAAGATATGTCGGCCAGTCTCTTGGTCGTGTCATAAAGTTCTTCGTAAGGAATGGAGAAAGCGGCAAGCTGCTTGGTGTATCCCGTCAGGTCCTTGAAAGTGTAGGGGCTTTCTACCGCAAGGTCACGGATTTTGCCGAATATCGTCTCCGCTCTTCCGGCATCACCAAGGATGGATTTCAGGGCTATGCGTTGTTTTTGGAACTCACCGCCGATTTCTACGATTTGGGTGGCGAAACGTTCGATGGTGTACAATGAGTACAGGTTGGCTATCTGGTTCCTTAGTTGGGATGAAATGTTAGTCCCGCTCTTCATGCTCCGGTTCAGGCGTTCGCTCGAAGCAGCCTGTAGGTCGGCCGCACGTTGGGCACGAGAATGTGCTGCGGCAAGCTGTATTTGGGATAGGGCCGCACGTTGGGACATGCGTGCCTGTATTTCCAAGATTCTTTGTGACCGCACGTCGCTGGCCGTGGTGTTGTAATTCAGCCCGGCTTTTGAGAAGGCTTGCCGGATGGCATCCTGCACGCTTGCCTTTTCAACTACCATTTTCACCCTTGCCTCGAACTCCTTGCCTTTCAAGGCTTCATTGATGCTTCCCCTCAAAGTCTGTTTGTTCACCTCCATGGAAAGTTTGCCAGTGTTCCTGGGAAGGGTAGGGGTGATGCGGGCTTTGAATTCCTGGCCCTTCAGGTATGATGTAATGGCACTCCTGAAAACATTCTTGTCTATGCCCAGTTTAAGTTTGGCATTCAGCTTGTCGAAGCGTTTCATCGCTTCTTCTATACCTGCCTGGGTATTGTCTTTTATACCCAATGAAAACCATAGTTGACCCAAATCCGCCATTCTATTTTCCTCCGTTATCCTTGTTCAACATTCTTAGCCCTTCAAGGCTGATTCTTACACCTTTTCCTTTTGTGCGTTCCCGTATTTCCTTTGCCACTCGTCAGCCTTCTTTTATTACGTCCAAGGCATCTGCCGTTTTCAAATTCCGGTCCTCCTCCGTTTTTCCCTTTCCGTTTCTTTTCTCTTTCATAAACTATGATGGGGCAGTCTATCAGGCCGAGTTCGATTTGGGCGGCCGTATGGACCCAGTAATATCCCCACATCGGGGACGACCCTATCCCCAAAAACAGGTTGAGGGGCTGTGTCAGGAAGGGATGTTTTTCTCCTGCCGACCACGCAGAGCCATAAAACTCTCTTGACGGATACGATTTACTTCCTCCCTCGTCATCGACTTTACGGTATCCTTCATCTCGGTCAGTAATATTGTACAGGCGCAATATCCCTCCACACGTACTTTTTTTTACCTGTTTCTATAAGCGGGAGGAGTTCTTCGTCACTATATTGCATCACGTAGAAGAACCAACGCCACAGGAACCAGTAAAAGAACAGAATCTTCCAATAACCGTTCAATACGATGGCGGCGGCACATTTGCTGTTCACCTTGTCGTCTTCTTTTTCCGCGAGCATGATGTGGGTTACTTTACGCTTCGTCCCATTCCTCATCCATGCCACATGCCATTTCCTTCCGCGTATTTCAACGGTGTCTTTGCTGTTCTCAACGATGGCATCCAAAAGGGCTTCCTCTTCCGTCGTGGGTGGATTTACCGCCTTTTTCTTTTTCATTTTGTCAAGTCATGATAAGTTTAACAAAAAAAGGGGCAGCGGCTCATATTGCCACCGCCCGTAATCCTCTCCCTCCTATGGAGGTTATCCACCAGCCGTTTCACTTAAAATGAAGATGTCTGCGCCCTCGCTGTTTTCCAACGGGGTAACGGCCACGTTGAAATAGGCGGGTTTGTCCCCGTCCGCTGCCACGAAGTTGGCATACATCTCCACATTGGGAAGGATGATGATGGTCTGCCGGTCCTCGCTTTGCATCAGGAGGGCGCCGGTCACCTTCTTCGGGGCAAGGCTGTAGGCCGCACCTTTATAGGTCTTTCCGTTGATGATGTTGGTGGCACTTGCGATGGCCTTCTTGTTTTCCATAAGAATGTCGTTGACATCACCGGCCACGCTCGCCACTTGGAAGGTAATGTCCGGGTCTCCTTTTGAAGCCTTGGAGGTCCATACAGCCTTGGTGGTGATTCTCACGCGTGTCACGTCAGCCGAACCGGTGTCGAACGTTACCCCGTCATCCAATGCCGGAAGTTCAATATCCATGGTGAGCGATTCTGAACCCAAATCCGTGGTCTTGATTTCACCGGCTTTAAAATACACTTCTTTTAAGTCGTTGAACAAGACTTTCAAGTCTGCCAACGCTTTTGTTACTGTCAATCCTGCCATATTGCTAAATTCATTTAATGGTGTTATCCTGTTAATTTTCTTGCTCATAAGAATCAGTGGTGTTTACGATAAGTCTTGCTTGTATGTTCCATATCGTGAAGCCTAATCCGTCATCTCCTTTTAAGACGAGTAAGGGTCGTACTGCCGAGAACCTTTCGGTCACAATGGGGAACTTCCCGGTAACTCCGTCCAACATCTCTTGAAGTTTCTTTGTATGTGCTACGCCTTGGCTCCTGTTCCTTGCTGCTATTTCTATACGCAGGGTGGTTTTCTGCCAGGCGTTTTGGTCTTCAATGGATACAGGGAGGGAAACCACGATGAAATCATTCATCTGTTGCCCTGCGGCCGCAGGACGATGTTCAGGAAACACATGCCCGGAAATGTCACCCAACCTTTGGCATACCTCTTCCAATACTTCCGATATGTGATATCTCGTCACGTGGCTCATTGCGGTATGGTTTTTAGGTTTTGCATCAGTATCTGTCTTGCATGCAGCCATGTTTCCGTGAGCACGTTCAGGTTACGTGACGATTCGATATATTCCGAATATTCCGTACCCGTACACATCACTATTGAGAAACCTTTTTTGGGGACATTTGTATAGCTTTTCAGGAAGTTCAATGAAGTGTCCGAGCCATAAAGGCTGTCCACATCCGTCTTTCCTCTCACTCCTCTGGCATGCCCCTCGTAAGGATGCGACAGATACACATACTTTCCTTTCTCCACTTTAAGTCTTACCGGAGGTCGGTCCCATGATTCCTGGAAACAGCAATAGTCCAACTTCCCGTCCATGTATATTCCACAGGCGTATGAAGTCTGGGTATTTCCGGTGAAACCCTGGAACTCCTTGGATTGTACTGCATCTGCAAGCAAACGCTCACAAGCGGAATAAAGGATGTCCTGAACGTGCGTATGGATAATCCGGTGGGATTTTTTCACACCCGCCTTAAACGCTTTTCGGTTCATTGTCTTTACATCCGTACTCATATCCTTAGTTTTTAGAAAGGTTGAAATACACCGTGGTCCCCCATCCGCAATGCTCCACACCGGTCACCATGATGCCTTCTCTATGGTCACGCCCGAAAGCTTCATAGTCTATCAGGTCTCCGGCTGCGGCATCTATCAGGCCGGGGATGTCAAGGCCATGATCACCTTTGTAAACCCCCTCCGACTTGAAACTCCTCAAAGAACTGTTGCCGTATTTCAGGCATTTGCCTTCATATACGGTTTCCTTTTCCCCGTCCGAAAACGAAGTCCCTCCTTCCACCCTATAGATTACACAGTGGTGGGGGAATTCCGGATTTTCTACCTTCTTGGCCATAATCTCATCCCTCTTGAGTGCAACTTTATCGTGGAACCCGCCACGTTCTCCCCATATTTCTTGTAGATTTCGTTGGCCATGATACGCAGGTTGCGTTTGTCGTAAGCACTGCTTTCCGTCGAACCTTCCTTGTGTTTCCAAGTCCCGTGAGCTTCTTCCACGCTTCCTTTTATGCTCGGCGTACTGGCACACCACATATACAGGTCTGCTTTGCAAAGCTCCTTCTGCTTCCGTGTGAGGGACTTTGACGAAGTGCCCGGGGCAATATCGCGGTCTTCAAGGATAGTGGCAATGGCATTGTCCTCTACGTCGAAACCTACGCAACCGCGAAGGTATTCCTCCACGGTGCGTAGGGTCTCTGTATGGGAAGTTCCTATAGTCATGCCTTATCCCTTGATGGTGAGATAATACATCCAACGCACCTTGTCGGGCACGACCAGGCCTGTCACTTCGCTCTTGATGACCTGCGTCATGGTCTCGTCCTCAAAAACCTGGCGGATGAGCGTGCGGCCACCGTCATACAACGCCACGCGAGCCCCCGGGGTTTCCATGTAAACCGGCTTGCCGCATTGCACGTCGCCTATCGCGCCGTTCGGCACGTAAACAAGCACGCCCTCGTTGAAACTGTCCATGTACGTATATTCCATGGCGTTCTTATCCTTGTTGAATTTCTCCACCGAGGAAATGCTGTCCACCACTTCGATTCTCGCTCCGATACGTGATTCGATGAATTTCTTGATGGTGTCGTCGTCTACCAAGGCACCGAATGCCGTGATATTGTCCGCATCCGTGATGTCCGGACGGTTGTACATGACATACATCTTCCGGAAGTAGGGCAACGTGATAAGGTCTTCATACGTGGTAAGCGAACACTCCCAATGTCCTTCCGGCGCGTAGTCCTTGCGGCGGCTGTCGAGGCGCACTTGGCGCATCTCCTTTATCGGGTCCATCTCGCCGCTTGTCACCTTCGCGTCTTGTGAGACTTCTCCGCTGCTGTTCTTCGTAGTAGGCCAGCAACCGGTCCAGAACCCGGGTATAATTGACCTCATTTTTCTGCATGCTCTTCATATCCATACTCTGCCCGGCAAGGCCGATCCGGTACTGATAGACGACCTCCTCCAGAAACGTCACGGTCCGCACATAGGGAATCGGAAACAGGACGTATTCCATATCCACATAAAAGCAGTGTTCGTCGATCTTGGGAATTTTTCTCAATAATTCCGTTTTTATCGTCAACGCGTGCATTTTCAGGAAGGTCTTTCCGCT
>ENA-OQDT01001203-OQDT01001203.1-human-gut-metagenome-genome-assembly--contig:-NODE-1203-length-15533-cov-4.632156_pt1 | contig 15533 bp, 19 predicted proteins | sample MGYA00242786_ERZ504617 | MGnify/ENA primary metagenome ERZ504617 (study PRJEB26092, sample SAMD00036337) | human gut metagenome | host: Homo sapiens | study: EMG produced TPA metagenomics assembly of...
GAAGCAGAACGATCAGCGAAGCATACAAAAAAGAAATCGAACGGCAGATCACGGAACTGGCAATCCGGCGAGGGGATGGAAGCGGTGAGCGTACAGGTGCAGCCTGCAAAAGAAAATGCGGCAGAAATACAGAAGGTCACGATCCGGACACATGCGTCTGGCAGCAGCGAAAATGTGCAGCAGATGCAGGAGCAGATCCGGCAGCAGCTTTTTGACATTTATCAGATAGAAAAAGAAAAAGTAGTCTTTTTGGGGAGTTGACGGTGGCAGATGAGAGACAAAAAGGATTTTTTTGCAGTCTTCACCGGAAAAAGGGGCAGTCCCATTCTGATCGGTCTGCTGATCGGCATGCTTCTGTTGGTGGTCGCATGGCCGGATGGGAGCAGGAAAAAAACGACGGAAACAGGATGCAGTGACCGTGCAGGGCAGCAGAGCGGATACACAGCAGCAAAGTGCTGACCAGAGAGCGAAAGCACTGGAGCGCAGACTGGAAAACGTACTTTCACAGGTGCAGGGAGTCGGGAACGTAACGGTCATGATCACGCTGCGCACGCAGGGGGAAAACATTGTGGAAAAAGACAAACGAACTTCACAGAACAAAAGTACCCAGGATGCGGACAGCAGCGGAAAAAGCAGTGCGGACGCATCAGAGCAGGAAGAAAATACGGTTTATGAAAAGCGGGAAAACGGCGAAGAGCTGCCGTATGTCAAAGAAGTAAAAGAGCCGGAAGTGGCAGGTGTGATCGTTGCGGCAGAAGGCGGAGAAAATGCACAGACAGCGGCAGATATAACCGAGGCGGTCATGGCATTATTTGGAATCGAAGCGCATAAAATCAAAGTAATGAAGAAGGTTTAAGGAGGGGGAGTTGTGAAACATATGTGGAAGAAAAACCAGATCATTATCACAGCCCTGGCAGCACTTGTCGCAGTAGCCGGTTATCTCAATTATTCAGGTACAAAGCTGGGAGAAAAAGCAGTGCCGACTGCGGTAAGCGAGACGGAAGCAGATCTTACGGACATGGACAGTCTGGATCAGGATATTACCCTGACAGACTCGGCAGACGGAGAAGTTTACCTTGGCAAAGAAGAAACCGCAGAAACGTCAGATCTGACGGATGCGTCCTTAAGTGAAAACGGCAGTGCTTCGGCGGACACCGCTTCCGGTGAGATCACAGAGACACCGGGCGAAGCAGTACTTACCAGCAGCGGCGGAGGCAGCAGTTTTGCAGCACAGGCAAGACTGTCAAGAGAACAGGTGCGTGCCAAAAGCAAAGAAACACTTCTGGAGATCATCAACAACGAAAACGTGACAGAAGAACAGAAACAAAATGCGGTCAATGATATGACAAGACTCACCGAAACCGCAGAAAAAGAAGCCGCGGCAGAACTTTTGCTGGAATCCAAAGGATTTAACGATGCAGTGGTCAGCATCACGGACGGAACGGCAGATGTGGTGGTCAGTCAGAGCGAACTGACCGATGCCCAGCGGGCGCAGATTGAAGACATCGTAAAACGCAAGACAGAAATATCCGCAGAAAATATCGTGATCACCACCGCACAGCCAGGTGAGTGAGAGAAAAGCAGCAGTGTGCGAGAGCATGCTGCTGTTTTTCTCTCTTGCAAATGAATGAACTTAGTGTGTTAATATAAAAGACGAGAATGTAGAAATGAAAAGTCAAACAAGGCAGTACAGCTCTGAGCACAGGAGAAAACACCGTGATAAAAAGCAAAAATAAAAGATCGAGAATTGAATGATAAATACCCTGATCCTGAATGAAAAAGAGATGAAGTTTTTGCGGAAATGTCTCAAAAGCAGAAAACAGGATGATCCGGTGGACGGCAGCAGAAATTCTGGTTGGAATGGTATACACCGGAAAATGAGCGGCTTCTTTATAATCTGACGTATGATAAAGCAGAACTGGTATGTGTTGAGGCAGCAGATGCACTCTGTATAGGAAGAACCAGGAGAAGTCTGAGCCGTCTGCGTGATTTGATGGAAGATGAAAGGATATTGGTGCGGGGGTATGCCGTCTTAAGTCTTTTTGAATGTTATGGGTAAATTGTTTTTCGTGGAACGAAAGAAGTATGAAAGCGTATCTGCGTTTTGCAGAAACAATGGAAATCAAGAAGTAAAAAAAAGACCTGGGTAAGGATTGTTTTATGAGAAAAATAAAGATTACTTGGCAAGAGGAAAAAAAGGATTTGAAAAACATTTTTATATATTAGAGCACAGCAGTAATCATTATGTAAAAGCATCCGCAATTCAGACAGCGAAAGATATGAGAACTGTTTTTAATCAGAAAGAAATCAATGCCGGACTGGAAAAAAGCGATTGACAGCCTGGAATATGAGTATCAGAAAGAAGATATTAAAAAAATACATCCAGACAAAAGAGCAGGTCAAGATACTGCTTCTGGATCAGGAAAACAGCGGAGTCACACAACTTCTTGAATATATGGGAGAGGAAGAGACAGACATGTATGTCCGTTCCGCAGGATTGCATCCTTCTGGAAAAATCGAGAAGTGGGTACTGGATATCCTGATGAAAGAAGATGACATCACACGTTACCAGTGTTCTTCACCGATAGAAGAACTGTGTACGTATGATTACCTGGTTCCGGTAGGAATCCATCTCGATGAAAAAGCATATCCATTTCAGAGAATTTATACAGGATATCAGGATTTTGACAAGAAACAGGTCAGCCGGGAAGAAGCAAAAGAGATGATATGCCAGATAGAGAAAGATTTGAAAAATGGAAATTGATGAATTTAGAAGATTTGTTGAAAAGCAGAAATCTTTCCTGATTTTCGGGAAAAAGAAGATGTATGAAATAAACATTACATGGCTTAAGAAGAAAAAGCGATACCTGGTTCATATGGACAAAGATTATTTCTGTAAAAGCAGCGAAGAAATACTGGAATTGTTCTATTGCGGATATTCTCTGGAAAAATGGATAAAAGAAGGAGAAGCTCTGCTGTGTATCCGGGATGAGAAAGCAGAAGAATTTGCAGTTCAAAAGTATATAGCTTCTTACTACCAGGAACGATGCAGGAAAAAGTTAAAGCAGGGATATCGTAAAAATACGAGAGAGGCTTTCTGGGAGTTTATAGCAAAAAGGTCGGAAATATTAAATCAAAATACCGTGAAAGTGATATCTGAAAGCGAATTTAAAAACGCATTAAAACAGGCAGACAGTAAAACTCCGGGGTATATGATTGGAAGTAATGGCTGGTTTGAGGATTCTTTTCATGCAGGAGAAATGAAAACATTAGCCATGTATGTGGAAAAGTATCTTGAAGTGCTGGATTTTAGCATGATTTTCAATGAAAAAGGTGGTATCTTGCAATATGTTACTTCAGATGATGGCGAGGTAGAGAGGGTATACTGCCGTTTGATTTGAGTAACTGCAATTATTCGGTATAGGTCGAAGAATAAAAATCTAAAAAAACTGTAAAATATCAAGATGACTCCTGTCATTTGTAAAAAAGTATGTTATGATAGAAAGCATAAAATCAAACAGGAACATTCTGTTCCGGGACTGCCATTTGAATCTGGCATGTCAGAATCCCTAAATGTTGAAAAAGCTAACAGAATATTTTATAATGACAGGAGAAATGAATGGAAAATGAACTTTCAAGAGCCATAGCTTCTGCGGATGTGAAAGTACGTTACGATACACAATGCAAACGTGTTTTAAGTCAGAAAGAAATCCTTGCACGGATTCTGGCACGTACAGTCAGAGAATTTGTCGGAATGTCTATAGCAGAAATCATACCCTGCATAGAAGGGTCACCGGAGATAGCAACGATATCCATTGATCCAGGGAAAACAAATCAAAAAAGAGGACTGCATATGGAAGCAGGGCAGAGGATTGCAGGACTTGCAAATGAAGATAAAGTAGCAGATGAAGGAGAAATCTATTACGATATTCGATTTTACGTACATATTCCAAATGGAGAAGGACATATTCGCATGATTGTGAATCTGGAAGCGCAGAAATCATACTATCCAGGATATGAGATCGTGACAAGAGGAATTTTTTATGATGCCAGGATGATTTCAGCACAGCTTGGAACAGAGTTTGAGCATTCAAAGTACGATGATATGAAAAAAGTGTATTCTATATGGGTTTGCATGCAGGCACCGAAGAAGATTGGAAATGCAATATCAGAATATTCTGTAAAAAAGCAGGATATTATCGCCGGACTGCCGGACAGACCAGGATCATATGATAAATTGTCTGTGGTGATCATTGCACTAAATGAAAAAATGGAAACGAACGATGAACTTCTTGGAATGTTAAATACGCTGTTTTCGGAACAAAAAACTTATCAGGAAAAGAAAAAAGAGCTGGAAGAAATATATCAGATGAGAATGGACAATGAGTTGGGAAAGGAGATGAATCTTATGTGTAATTTATCAGATCTGGTGATAGAGCGTGGAATTGAACAGAAAAATTACAATCTCGCACAGATGATGCTTCAGGAGGCGGAACCGACGGATAAAATCATGAGGTATACAGGGTATTCCCTGGAGAAGATAAAGGAGATCGCACAGGAAATGGGAAAAGTCCTGCCGCTTGCTTGACAGCTGGAAGCTTGCTTGTTAAAATAGCGGTTGTTTGAACGCAGATCGCGAAGCGGCTGCGTTTATGAGCAAGATGAGCAGGCAGTGAAAATGGATTGTGAGTATCGGATTTACAGATAATAAGCAATCTTACAGGATAAAACAGATCAAGAGAACAAGAACATGGAGGAAGTATAGTGGCTGATATAGCAAGTGAAATTAAAAGAAGAAGAACTTTTGCGATCATTTCGCATCCGGATGCCGGAAAAACGACGTTGACAGAGAAATTTCTACTGTACGGAGGTGCGATCAATCTGGCAGGTTCCGTAAAGGGAAAAGCAACGGCACGCCATGCAGTTTCGGACTGGATGGAGATTGAAAAAGAAAGAGGTATTTCGGTAACTTCCTCCGTGCTGCAGTTTAACTATGATGGCTTCTGTATCAATATTCTGGATACACCGGGACATCAGGACTTCTCTGAGGATACGTATCGTACGCTGATGGCAGCGGATTCGGCGGTTATGGTCATTGACGCTTCCAAAGGTGTAGAAGCACAGACCAGAAAGCTTTTTAAAGTTTGTGTGATGCGCCATATTCCGATTTTTACGTTTATCAATAAAATGGACCGTGATGCCAACGATACCTTTGATCTGCTCGATGACATCGAAAAGGAGCTTGGCATTGCGACATGCCCGATCAACTGGCCGATCGGCTCCGGAAAGAATTTCAAAGGTGTTTATGAGCGTGGAAGCCAGAAAATTACGGTGTTTGCCGATACCGAAAAAGGTACCAAAGAAGGCGAGGCAAGAGAGATCCCGCTGGATTCTCCGGAGCTGGATGAGATCGTGACAAGTGACCAGAAAGCACAGCTTCTCGAAGAAATCGAGCTTCTGGACGGAGCAAGTGCAGAATTTGATCAGGAGCTGGTCAGCAAGGGAGAACTTTCGCCGGTATTTTTCGGATCTGCACTGACCAACTTCGGTGTGGAGATCTTCCTGAAACATTTCCTGAAAATGACCACTCCGCCGCTTCCAAGAACAGCAGATATCGGAGTGATCGATCCGATCAAAGAAGATTTCTCTGCGTTTGTATTTAAGATCCAGGCAAATATGAACAAGGCACATCGTGACCGTATCGCTTTTATGCGCATCTGTTCCGGTGAATTTGATGCCGGCATGGAAGTTTACCATGTACAGGGCAACCGCAAACAGCGTCTTTCCCAGCCGCAGCAGATGATGGCACAGGAACGCCATATTGTGGATAAAGCGTATGCAGGAGATATCATCGGTGTATTTGATCCGGGTATTTTCTCGATCGGTGATACGATCTGCATGCCGGGCAAAAAGTTTGCCTATGAAGGCATCCCGACGTTTGCACCGGAGCATTTTGCGAGAGTGCGCCAGGTAGATACGATGAAACGAAAACAGTTTGTCAAAGGTATCACACAGATTGCACAGGAAGGGGCGATCCAGATTTTTCAGGAGTACAACACGGGTATGGAGGAGATTATCGTCGGAGTTGTCGGTGTTCTGCAGTTTGAAGTGTTGAAATATCGTCTGGAAAATGAATACAATGTGGATATCCGTATGGAAACGCTGCCGTATGAATACATCCGCTGGATCGAAAATAAAGAGATTGATCTGAATAAGCTGGTCGGCACTTCGGATATGAAGAAGATCAAGGATCTGAAGGGCAATCCGCTGCTTCTGTGGGTAAATTCCTGGAGCATCGGCATGACACTCGACCGAAACGAAGGACTGGTGCTGACGGAGTTTGGAAGAAATTAAAAAAGCTTTCCAAAATACATTCCTGGTGGTATAATAGTAAAATCAGAGCAACTGTAAGCAATGCAAGTGAAACAGTTACGAATCAGCATGAATAAGACAGGAGGTTTTGCGTCATGGAAAAAGAAGAAAAGCAGACCGGATACACACTGGAAGACGGAAGTATGGGACAGGTTCAGATCGCAGATGAGGTTGTAGCGATCATTGCAGGACTGGCTGCTACCGAGGTAGAAGGTGTTGCCAGCATGGCAGGCAATATTACAAATGAACTGGTGAGCAAACTTGGCAAAAAGAGCCTTTCCAAAGGAATCCGTGTGAAGGTGGAGGACGGAGTGGTAAGTGTCAACGTGGCACTGAATATCGCATATGGCTACAGCGTTCCAAAGACCTGTACAAAGGTTCAGGAAAAAGTAAAAGCTGCGATTGAAAATATGACAGGCCTGGAAGTTGCAAAAGTCGATATCCAGATTGCAAATGTGAGCATAGCAAAAGAAAAATAGAAACCTGTAATCAGAGAACAAAGCGTAAAAGTCCGTTCCCAAGGCGTACTTAGACTCCGGATGGCGATCGGATTTTTTACGTTTCTTTTGAAAAATACCGGAGGGTAAAGTGACAAGACGAGAGGAACGCGAACACATTTTTAAACTGCTCTTTCTGATCGAGTTCTATAAGGAAGATGAACTGGAACAGCAGGAGAGCATGTACTTTGAAAATCTTTCCGATGCAAAGGAAAAAGACAGAGCATACATTCGTAAAAAATACGAGAACATCAGGGAAAACTTAGGACAGATCGATGAACAGATTGCAGAGGTAGCCAAGGGCTGGAGAACTGAGCGTATGGGAAAGGTAGAGCTCACACTTCTGCGTCTGGCTGTTTATGAAATCAAATACGATGATGACATACCGACAGGCGTTGCGATCAACGAAGCGGTAGAACTTGCAAAAATATTCGGCGGAGAAGGATCTTCTGCGTTTGTCAACGGAGTTTTGGCAAAACTGGCATAGCCGGAAGAAAAAGAGGTGCTGCGTGCAGAATGTCTATACAGTAAGACAGATCAATGCCTACATCCATTCGATGTTTACACAGGATGTAGTACTTCGCAATCTCTACATGAAAGGTGAAGTTTCAAACTGTAAATATCATACATCCGGACACATTTACTTCTCTCTCAAAGATGAGAGCGGATCGATTTCCTGTGTCATGTTTGCCAGTGCCAGAAAGGGACTGGCTTTTGGCATGAAAAATGGTCAGCAGGTGATCGTACTTGGCAATATCAACGTCTACGAAAGAGATGGGACTTATCAGCTTTATGCAGCACAGATCCTTCTGGATGGGGCAGGACTCTTATATGAAAAGTTTGAAGCATTGAAGGCAGAACTGGAAGAGATGGGGATGTTTGATCCCCTTTATAAAAAGCCCATTCCGAGGTTTATAAAAAAGCTTGGAGTTGTGACGGCACCGACCGGGGCAGCCGTACGGGATATCATTCAGATTTCCAAAAGACGTAATCCGGGCATCGAGATCGTCCTCTGTCCGGCACTGGTACAGGGAGACGGAGCGGCGCGAAGTGTGGCAAAAGGCATTGCCATGCTGGATGCCTATGGTGTGGATGTGATCATTGCCGGACGGGGCGGCGGTTCCATGGAAGATCTCTGGGCATTTAACGAAGAAGAGACGGCACGGGCGATCTTTCAGTGCGAGACACCGGTGATATCGGCGGTTGGTCATGAGACGGATACGACGATCGCAGACTATGTGGCAGATCTGCGGGCACCGACACCGTCAGCAGCGGCAGAACTTGCAGTTGTGGATATTGCGGCACTTCAGACGGAATTTTTCCGTCAGAAGCTGCGTCTGACTGAGAGCATGATGCGCAAACTCGAAGAAAAACGGCAGGAAACGGCACGCAGGGCAAGGCTTTTAAAGCTGCTCGATCCTAAGACCAAAATGCAGGATAGCAGACACCGCCTGCTGGATGCACAGGGCAGGATGGAGAAGGCGATGCAGGAAAAGCTGATGCAGTATCAGGCACAGGTGGAAGCTTACCGCACTGCACTGGATACGGGGATGAGGCAGCACCAGGAGGATATCCGGCACCGGATGAGTCTTTACATTGAAAAGCTAAAGGGGCTTTCACCACTGGAGAAACTGGGGCAGGGATACGCTTATGCATCCCATCCGGATGGAAGAAAGATCATGCAGACAGCAGATGTCAGCGTAGGTGACAGGATCTGTGTCTATGTATCGGATGGAAGATTTTCCGCAGTGGTGAGTGAGATCGAAAAGGAATCCAAGCGATGAGTGGATGGATCAGGAAAAGAGCAGATGAGGTGTAAGATGGAAAACGAAGCAAAAAAAGAGCTGACGCTGGAAGAAGCTTTTCTGCGGCTGGATGAGATCATAAACAGACTGGAAAACAAAGATACGACACTGGAAGCTTCTTTTGCAGGATATCAGGAAGGCATGGAGCTGTTAAAGCATTGCAGCCGGCAGATCGATACCGTAGAAAAGAAGATTCTTGTCTTAAACGAAGAGGGAGAAACGCATGAATTTTAATGCAGAGATGGAAAAACGTCTGGAACAGGTACAGCATATTCTGGAGAGGTATCTTCCAAAAGAAGAAGGATTTCAGAAAACGGTACTGGAAGCGATGAACTACAGCATGTATGCAGGCGGGAAAAGGCTGCGGCCGATCCTGATGCTGGAGACGTACCGGCTGTTTGGCGGTCAGGGTAAAGTTATAGAGCCATTTATGGCGGCGATCGAGATGATCCACACACATTCGCTGATCCACGATGACCTTCCGGCACTGGACAACGATGAGTACCGCAGGGGACGTAAAACGACACATGTGGTTTACGGTGAAGCCATGGCGATCCTGGCGGGCGATGCCCTGCTTAATTATGCATATGAGACAGCCGTGCAGGCTTTTGAGCTGGAACCGGAAAGTACCAGGATCGGAAAGGCACTTGCCATCTTAAGCCGGAAAACGGGTGTTTACGGAATGCTTGGCGGACAGTGTGTAGATGTGGAAGCAGCAGGGAAAAATATTACCAGAGAGAAACTGGATTTTATTTACCGGCTGAAGACCAGCGCACTGATCGAGGCATCGATGATGACCGGAGCGGCACTTGCAGGGGCATCGAAGGAACAGATACAGCAGATCGAAGCGGCCGCAAGGGACATTGGACTGGCATTTCAGATACGGGATGACATTCTCGATGTGACCAGTACGGTGGATGAGCTTGGCAAGCCGGTATTCAGCGATGAGAAAAACGAAAAAATGACGTATGTAACGATCGAAGGTATCGAAAAAGCAAAGAAAGATGTAGAGGAGATTTCGAAACGTGCCATCTGTGCATTGAAATCCATGGAAAAAGAAAATGAATTTCTGGAAGAACTGGTGATAAGCCTGGTTGACCGGAAAAAATAAGGAGCGGTTCCATATGGTATTAGAGAAGATCAATCATCCAAATGATATCAAAAATCTGGATAAAGAGGAATTGCCCCTGCTTGCAGAAGAAATCCGGGAGTTTCTGATCCGGACGATCAGCGAAGGCGGCGGACATCTGGCATCGAACCTCGGTGTGGTAGAACTTACCATGGCGATGCATCTGGTGTTTGATCTGCCGGAAGACAAGATGATCTGGGATGTCGGACATCAGGCATACACACACAAACTGCTGACAGGGCGCAGGGAGAACTTTGCCAGTCTGCGCAAGTTTGGCGGTATGAGCGGATTTCCGAAACGCTGCGAGAGCAGCTGCGACTGTTTTGACACCGGGCACAGCTCCACCTCCATATCCGCGGGGCTTGGTTATGTGGCAGCAAGAGATTTGCAGGGGGAGGATTATTCGGTCATCTCCGTGATCGGTGACGGCTCTCTGACGGGGGGCATGGCATACGAAGCCATGAACAATGCGGCAAGACTGAAAACAAATTTTATTATCGTGCTCAATGACAATAACATGTCGATCTCGGAGAATGTCGGCGGCATGTCGGAGTATCTGGGAAGTCTGCGCACAAACGATGCCTATCAGGAACTGAAGCAGGGGGTTACGGACACCTTGAAGAAGATTCCGGTGTATGGAGACCGTGTCGTTCAGAAGATCAAGCGCACCAAAAGCGGCATCAAGCAGCTTTTTATTCCGGGTATGCTGTTTGAAGAGATGGGGCTTACTTACTTAGGACCGGTGGACGGGCACAATCTGGACCGACTGATACGCGCATTTCATGAAGCACGTAAGGTGAATGGGCCGGTGCTTCTGCATGTGTTTACCAAAAAAGGAAAAGGTTATGCACCGGCAGAGCGTCATCCGGCAAGATTTCACGGGGCAGAGCCGTTTGATATCAGCACCGGGGTTCCACTTCATAAGCGGGCAAAAGCAAACTATACGGATGTATTTGCAACCGTTATGCGCAAACTGGGAGACCGGCAGGAGAATCTGGTGGCGATCACCGCAGCCATGCCGGACGGAACGGGACTGAAGCGTTTCAAAAATGTATTTCCGGACCGCTTTTTTGATGTCGGGATCGCGGAGCAGCATGCTGTGACGTTTGCAGCAGGACTTGCCGCGGGCGGTATGCTGCCGGTCGTTGCGGTGTATTCTTCCTTTTTGCAGAGGGCATTTGACCAGATCGTACACGATGTCTGTATCCAGAACCTGCATGTGATCTTTGCCATAGACCGTGCAGGACTGGTAGGGAGCGATGGAGAGACACATCAGGGGATCTTTGACCTGTCTTACCTGTCGCTGATCCCGAACCTGTGCGTGATGGCACCGAAAAACAAATGGGAACTTTCGGATATGATGAAATTTGCAGTCAGCTACGATGGACCGATCGCACTGCGTTATCCGAGAGGAGAAGCGTATGACGGGCTGATGGAGCACCGCGCACCGGTCGTTTACGGAAAGAGCGAGCTGCTCTACGATGAAGAGAGGATCGCATTGGTGGCTGTCGGAAGTATGGTGAAGACAGCACATGAGGTGCGTCAGAACCTAAACGAAAGGATTCGAATGTACACTGATCAATGCAAGATTTGTCAAGCCGCTGGATGAAGGACGTCTGCTGGAGCTGACAAAAGAACATAAACTGATCGTAACGCTGGAAGAAAATGTTCTGGATGGTGGATTCGGAGAACATGTATCGGAGTTTTACGAGGAGATCGGAAGCGATGTCCAGGTACTGAACATTGCACTGCCGGATGCCTATGTTGAGCATGGCAATGTAGAAGTTCTGAAACAGGAATGTGGCATTGATGCAGAAACCATAGAAAAGAAAATCATTGCGGCAGCGATGGGACTGTAAGTTTCCGGCTGCCCGCTGTAAAAGGAGTATAGATGAAAGAAAGACTGGATGTGCTGCTCGTCCAGCGCGGACATGCAGCATCAAGAGAAAAGGCAAAGGCAGTGATCATGGCAGGATGTGTCTATGTCAACGGACAGAAAGAGGACAAAGCCGGTTCCATGTTTGACAGTGCAGCCGAGATTGAAGTAAGAGGAAACACTCTGCGCTATGTAAGCCGCGGCGGACTGAAACTGGAAAAGGCGATGAAGAATTTCGGCGCAGAGCTGGAAGGAAAAGTCTGTATGGATGTAGGAGCTTCCACAGGGGGATTTACGGACTGTATGCTGCAAAATGGTGCAGTGAAAGTATATTCTATTGATGTGGGACATGGCCAGCTTGACTGGAAGCTGCGCAACGACGAACGTGTGGTCTGCATGGAAAAAACAAATATCCGCTATGTGACACCGGAAGATATCGCAGAGCCGGCAGATTTTTCTTCGATTGATGTGTCATTTATTTCCCTGACAAAAGTACTGCTTCCGGTAAGGAATCTTTTAAGTCCGTCCGGGCAGATCGTCTGCCTGATCAAGCCACAGTTTGAGGCGGGCAGAGAAAAGGTAGGGAAGAAAGGCGTTGTACGCGATCCGGCTGTTCATGAAGAAGTGATCGAAAAAGTGATCGCCTATGCAAAAGAGCAGTATTTAAGGCCGCTTGCACTGGATTTTTCTCCAATCAAAGGACCGGAAGGCAACATCGAATATCTCCTCTATCTGCAGAAAGAACCAGAGGGAAGTGAGCTTTTGGAGACGGAGCTTGATGTCGCTGCGGTGGTAGAGCAGGCACACGGAACGCTCGATAAATAAGGCTGGATAAAGATGGACAGATTTTATGTGATTTCAAACAGTGCGAAAGATCCGGAGGGAAAGATCGCACATAAAATAAAAGCCTATCTGGAGGCAAAAGGCAGACGATGCCTGCTGCAGGAGTGCAGCGGAAAAGAGAGTCCCCGCTCTTATAAATATACGAATGCCAGTCTGATACCGGAGGACACAGAGTGTATTCTGGTTGTCGGAGGGGACGGTACCCTTCTTCAGGCAGCAAGGGATCTGATCGAACGCAACATTCCGCTTCTGGGGGTGAATAAGGGAACCCTTGGTTATCTGGCGGAAGTGGACGGAGAGGATATGGAGACGGCACTGGATCGCCTGATCGAGGGGAATGTGGCTGTTGAGGACAGGATGATGCTGGAAGGCTGTGCCTGCAGCCACCAAAAAAAGCTTTTACAGGATTTTGCACTGAATGACATTGTGATCGCAAGAAGCGGACGGCTTCAGATCATTGATTTTAATATTTACGTAAATGGTGAGTTCCTGCGCTCCTACAGTGCAGACGGGATCATCATTTCCACGCCGACCGGCTCGACGGGATACAGTCTGTCTGCCGGAGGTCCGATTGTATCACCGGAAGCGGAACTGATCCTTCTGACACCGATCGCACCGCATACGCTCAATACCAGAAGCATTGTGCTTCCGGCTGATGCGGAGATCACGGTAGAACTGATGCATGGGCATGCAGCAGGATGGGAAGAAGCGGCAGCTTCCTTTGATGGGGATACTTGTGTAAAACTGGGCATTGGCGATCGTATTCGTATCTATCGTTCGACCAGAATGACACGGCTGATAAAAATAAACAACATCAGTTTTCTCGAAGTCCTGAGAAAAAAGATGAACGACCAGTAGGAGGATATGAGGGTGAAGATCAACAGACACGCAAAGATTTTAGATCTGATCAGCAAATACGAGATAGAGACACAGGAGGAACTGGCAGAAAAATTAAATGCAGAAGGATTTTCTGTCACACAGGCAACGGTATCCCGCGATATCCGGGAGATGAAACTTACGAAAGTAACCAACGACAGAGGAAGACAGGTTTACAAGATCCTGCAGGGCGGCGAGTCCGGTATGAATGAAAAATATCTGCGTGTGCTGCGTGATGGATTTGTAACGATGGATATGGCACAGAATATTCTGGTTGTCAAGACGGTAGCCGGTATGGCTATGGCAGTGGCAGCAGCGCTCGATGCCATGCACTGGCCGGAAATTGCCGGATGTATCGCGGGGGACGATACTATTATGTGTGCAGTCCGCAGTGTGGATGAGACACTGATCGTGATGGATAAGATAAAAAAGATCATCGCAGCAGGTATGCCGCGCAATTAAGAGAAACGGGAGTGTAAAATGTTAGTAAATATTCACGTAAAGAATATGGCACTGATCAAAGAGGCAGATATCGCACTTGGAAACGGACTGAATATTTTGAGTGGTGAAACGGGAGCAGGAAAGTCTATTCTGCTTGGCGCGATCGCAGTCGCACTCGGACTTCAGGGCTTTAAGGGGTTTGCGCGGGAAGGGGCAGAGTATGCACTTTCCGAACTGGTATTTGTGGCAGAGAATCCGGAACAGAGAGCATTGCTGGAAGAACTTGGGATTCCGATGGAGGAGGATGAAGTGATCATCAGCAGGAGACTGTCCAAAGGAAGGGCGGCCAGCAAGATCAACGGGGAGACCGTTCCGGTCTCTCTGGTAAAAAAAAGTTGGTGCATTGCTGATCGATATCCATGGCCAGCATGAAAATCAGGCACTTCTGCATATTCGGAAACATCTGGAATTACTGGATGACTTTGCAAAAGAAAACCTGGGAGACCTCCGGGAAGAATATCAGGAAAGCTATCGTAAATACGGAGAACTGAAAAAAAGAACTGGAGCAGGCACAGCTCGACAATGCAGCCAGGGCAAAAGAAATGGATTTCTTAAACTTTGAGATCGCAGAGATCGAAGAAGCTTCCCTGCAGAAGGGCGAAGATGAGAGTCTGGAAGAAGATTATAAAAAACTGGCAAATGGCAGGGAGATCCTGGAAGCCGTGACAGAAGCATATCATCTGTGCGGAACAGACGGTGCTTCCGACTCCACCGGGCGGGCACTGCGCAGCCTCGCATCCGTGGCAGAATATGACAGCAGCCTGAAAGCACTGTATGAGCAGCTGCTGGATGTGGACAACCTGTTAAATGATTTCAGCCGGGAAGTGTCAGCCTATGCACAGGAACTGGATGCAGATGAGGAGACACTCCGCTGTACGGAAGAAAGACTGGATCTGATCAACCGCCTGAAAACAAAGTATGGCAATACGATCGAAGCAATCCTTGGGTACAAAGAAGAAAAGGAAAAGCGTTTCCAGGTGCTGGAGCATTACGAAGAATATCTGGCAGAACTGGAGAGCCGTTTTGCTGCATGCAGAAAGAAGCTGGATGAACAGGCAGAAGCCCTGACCAGAATCCGAAAAAAAGCAGCCGTACGGTTTTCAGAGCAGGTCTGCCAGGCACTTCAGGAACTGAATTTTCTGGATGTACGTTTTGAACTGGAATTTCGGAGACTGGAAGATTATACGGCATCCGGTCTGGATGAAGTCTGCTTTATGATCTCAACCAATCCGGGGCAGCCGCTTCGCCCGGTACAGGACACGGCATCCGGCGGTGAATTATCGAGGATCATGCTTGCAGTCAAATCCATCATGGCAGACCAGGAAAAAGTAGAAACTCTGATCTTTGATGAGATCGACAGCGGAATCAGCGGGCGTACCGCGCAGAAAGTTTCTGAGAAGCTGGCAGTGATCGCAGGAACGCATCAGGTGATCTGTATTACCCATCTGGCACAGATCGCAGCGATGGCGGATGTGCATTTTATGATTGAAAAAAAGGGTGCTGGGAGAAGAGACACAGACTTCTATCCGCCAGCTTGATGAGCGCGAAAGCATCGAAGAACTGGCAAGGATCCTTGGCGGTGCAAAGATCACACAGACCGTTTTGGATGGCGCAAAAGAGATGAAAGAACTTGC
>ENA-OQDT01001204-OQDT01001204.1-human-gut-metagenome-genome-assembly--contig:-NODE-1204-length-15531-cov-3.769930_pt1 | contig 15531 bp, 10 predicted proteins | sample MGYA00242786_ERZ504617 | MGnify/ENA primary metagenome ERZ504617 (study PRJEB26092, sample SAMD00036337) | human gut metagenome | host: Homo sapiens | study: EMG produced TPA metagenomics assembly of...
GTCCAATGCCGAACATGGGTGAATTTAATAAGGCTTCGGGAAAGAACATCAATGTTTTCCTCCTTTTGCTGTGTTTGGAAACCAGCTCGACAAAAAGCTGTAGTAGTAATAAGAATAATCAGACTGCTGACGATGATTGTGATAAAAATTGCGATGCTTTCAGCTTTAATAATATCGAGATAAAGCAGCATACTGATACCGGCTGGTAAAAACAGCATGCCCATCTTTTCGATCAGGATAGTACAGGCGTCTTCGACGCTTTCCTCACGGATGACACCTGTCAAAAGCAAAACAGCCAACAGGATCATACCAAGCAGTGCCGGTGGAAAAGCAATGTGCAGAGCCTGCAAAAACAAAACACTGACCCATTGCAGAGCCAGCAGAATAGCGATACCACGTAAAATAGAACCAGCTGTCATAAATTTTCCCCTCAATTTGTATAGATAACTATTATTGTACTCTTGCATATAGTTTGTCAAGATTTGATGAATTAAATAATAATAAAATATTTGACTTTTGACTTTTGGCGTTTATAATAAAAATTAAGGAAGCCGGCGATGCCAGCTTCCTTGCGAATTATCCCTACTTAAAAAGCTATATAAAGATTAGTTAAAAGAATCAAACCTAAAAGGCCCATGGCAAACAGTCCCAGCAGTTCGAAGCGGTACATGGATACTTCTTCATTGAGCAGTGTATAACTGCGCTGGATAACGTGGATTTTATTTTCAATATTGTCTTTCCAGACAGAAGCGCGCAGCAATGACAGATATCGAGTGTAGATACGTGCATAGAAAATATCTTCTGTTACCTGCAGGGCATTGTTGATATTGCTGGTGAGACTGCTGACATCGGCCATCAGTTCCATCAGGTTACCGCGGATCTGGCGATAGCTTTCGAGCCGTGTTGCTTTACTGGTCATATTGGCTTCTTCAAGTTCATCATAGGTTTTATCAATGGCATTGTTGAGAGCGTTATCATAATAGCGCAGCTCTAAAAACTGTGCATTGGCAAATTCAAGCAGATCAGGAACGTCAAGGCTTCCACTTTGGTCGTAAACTACGGCTGAATCCCAGGCCAGATAAGTAATGTCGTCGGCATAGGAGAAGCGATTTTCCAGTGTTTCCCTGCGAGTTTGTTCACTGACAGGGGTTCTATCTTTAAGTAGCAGCGGGACCAGATCCCAGTCAGGGATATTCTCTTTGAAGTAATAAACAACAAAGTCTTCGTCGAAATCCGAAACACGCTCGTTTGAGCAGGCGGGACGAATCGTTTCCAGAACGGCGTCCAGATAATGATGGATCTCGTCTTCCGGCATATTTTCGCTGACGATAGCCATATCGAGATATTCGTCGTAAGTTACATCGTCTTCAAATGGGATTCTGATAATCAGGCTGATAACTCCCAAATCAAAAATACGGGCCTTGATTTCAGCCAGATAGGTTTTGCCGCCAAGTTCCATTTCGTGTGAACCAAGTTCTACCAAAACAGGCGGGTCTTTAAAGGTAATGGATTTTGTCGAGATCCTGTCCAGACGCAGACGTGAAGCTATTTTATTGCGGCTGGTCCACAGTGCCTGTACAAGGTCCAGGTTGATTTCGTCGGCGACGTCAAACAATCTGTAAACGATCATGGATGTATTCATACTTGCCTCCATATTATATTACTTTGATGATTTGCTGGTTGATATTGAATGATACAGGTCAGCAACAAGTGCAGAAGCCCATTGGCGTAGAGAGATATTATCTCGTTTACTATGCAAAAGCAGCTTACTTAATTGGTTTATTCGCCGCAGAGTTTAGTTTCCCTGCGTGACGATAAAAATTTTCTGTAAAAATAAGTTAATAAATTCTAAATTAGATTATAGTCAGGAGGTGTAGCGATATGCAGGAACGCTACAGTGAAGAAGTAAAAAGTATTTTGGAAGCAGCGCAGCAGCAGGCTGTAATGAATTATCAGCAGGAGCTGTCATGTGCGCATATTTTAGTGGCCTTAAGCAGCAGTGAAGGTTTTTTCAGATTTTTACTCGCTAATGTCAAGGCAGATGAAAGAAACTTTGCACAGGAGGCTAAAGCGTTGATGCAGCGCATTCCTTCTGTAAAGGGACAGGATCGTCAGCTGGTGATGAGCACAGCTTTAGCCAGAGTATTAGGGCTGGCAGCGCAGGCCGCCGGTCAAGGTGAAGTGAATGTTGGCAATTTGGTTGCAGCTTTAGCCGGTGACGGTGACAGCGAGACAGTTTCTCTGCTTAAAAAGTATGGTATTGATAAGAAAAAGGTTGAGGGCTTGTATATGGCTTATACTAATGGGCAAGCTGATGAAGAAAGCAAACAGACACTTGAAAAATATGGGCAGGACCTTACTGCTAAAGCGATGGAAGGCAAGTTGGATCCAGTTATTGGCCGTGATGAGGAAATTCGCCGTGTAATTGAAATTTTATCGCGTCGTAAGAAAAATAATCCGGTGCTGATAGGTGAGCCTGGCGTTGGTAAAACGGCAATCGCTGAAGGTTTGGCAAGACGTATCGTAGCAGGTGATGTACCTGAAAATCTGAAAAACAAGACTTTATACGCTTTAGACCTGGCAGCTTTGGTTGCCGGTGCTAAATATCGTGGAGAGTTTGAAGAACGTTTGAAAAAGGTTTTGAAGGTTATTTCCGATTCTGCAGGACAGATCATTATGTTTATTGATGAGCTGCATACCGTGGTTGGTGCTGGTGCAGCCGAAGGAGCCATGGATGCGGGTAACATACTGAAACCGATGCTGGCCCGCGGTGAATTGCGTTGTATCGGCGCGACTACATTAAATGAGTACCGCAAGTATATTGAAAAAGACAGCGCTTTAGAGCGTCGTTTCCAACCGGTAATGGTCAAACAGCCAGGCGTTGAGGATACGATTTCGATTCTGCGTGGATTGAAAGAACGTTATGAGGTGCATCACGGTGTAAGGATTAAGGATGCGGCTTTAGTTGCGGCTGCTGTAATGAGTAACCGTTATATCAACGATCGTTTTTTGCCTGATAAGGCGATTGATCTGGTCGATGAGGCGGCAGCACGATTGAGGACCGAGATCGATTCGCTTCCGGCAGCGCTTGACGAAAGTAAGCGGCGGATACTGCAGCTGGAGATCGAGGCTCAGGCCCTTGGCAAAGAACAGGATGAGCAGTCTAAAGAACGGCTGGTGAAAATTGAAGAAGAGCTGTCTGAGCTGAGAAAGGAAAATGAAGAGCTCGTTAAACGCTGGGACGGCGAAAAAGCTTCTATTGCCCGTGTGCGCGAAGTGAAAAAAGAGATCGATGCCGTTAAACAGGAAATGGAAGGCGCTGAGCGCAGCTATGATCTGAATAAACTGGCAGAACTTAAGTATGGACGGCTGCCGGCTTTGGAGAAGGAACTTGCAGAAGTCGAAGCAAACAATAAAAATGATAAAGAGAATGTGCTGCTGAAAGAAGAAGTAGATGAAGAAGATATCGCTAAGGTGGTCAGTACTTGGACAGGGATCCCTGTTTCGCGTCTTAGCGGCGGCGAACGCGAAAAGCTCGTACATCTTGAAGATATCCTGCATCAGCGCGTTGTCGGTCAGGACGATGCGGTTAAGGCTGTCAGCGAAGCTGTCGTTCGTGCCCGTGCCGGCATAAAAGATCCTGATCGTCCGATCGGCTCATTTATTTTCCTTGGTCCTACCGGCGTTGGCAAAACAGAGCTGGCTAAGGCTTTAGCCGAGATATTGTTTGACGACGAACGCAATATGATTCGTATCGATATGAGTGAATATATGGAAAAACATACTGTTTCCCGTCTTATCGGTGCACCTCCAGGCTATGTAGGCTATGATGAAGGCGGACAGCTGACTGAAGCAGTGCGTCGCCATCCTTATTCTGTAATTTTACTGGATGAAATCGAGAAAGCACATGCTGATGTGTTTAATGTACTGCTGCAGGTACTGGATGATGGCCGGTTGACCGACGGACAGGGACGCAATGTTGATTTCAAAAATACGTTGATTATTATGACGAGTAATCTTGGTTCGGCCGAGATCATGAAAAAGCAGGGACAAATTTCCAGAGAAGATATCCAGAGTATGCTGATGCAGTTCTTCAGACCGGAATTTTTGAATCGTGTGGATGATATCGTGGTCTTTAAGGCCTTGGAAAAAGAGCAGATTAATGATATCGTGAAAATGATTCTGAAAGAGCTTGGTGAAAGACTGGAAAAACAGCTTGATCTGACGCTGGTATGCAGTGATGAAGCTGTGGCATATCTGGCAGATACAGGGTTTGACCCCGCTTTTGGATGCCCGTCCTTTAAAACGCTTGATCGTACAATACTGTTGAAAATCTGCTGGGAAGAAAAATTGTCAGCGGAGAGATCAAGAGCGGTGAAACTGTAAGAGTAGTCCTGAAGAATGGTGTAATTGATATTGAGCAGGTTTCCTAAGTATTAAAAAAGTAAAGATTTCTGTAAAACAAGGCTGTGTTCGTTGAACACAGCCTTGTTTACGTATATAATGAGTATATAAGGAATTTTTTTATTGGAAGGAGCGATCAGAATGGCTAAAAAGGTAGTGATTATTGGCGGTGTTGCTGCTGGAATGAAAACAGCTTCACGCCTGCGCCGCAGAGATAAGGACGCAGAAATCACAGTAGTGGAACGTGGACAGCAGGTAAGTTATGGAGCCTGCGGTTTTCCTTATTACATTGGCGGAGATGTAAAGGATTTTTCTAGTTTTACTCATACACCGCAGGGGTTTGCACGTGATGCGGAATTTTTTAAAAATGTTAAAGGCTTTGATGTTGTTACCGGGCATGAAGCTCAAAAAATAGACCGCGCGAATAAAACGGTAACCGTAATGGATAAAGAAACTGGGGCAATACAGGAAATGTCATACGACGTATTAGTGTTAGGGACTGGGGCTACGCCTGTAAAGCTGTCTTTACCTGGAGCTGAACTGGGAGGGATACATAATTTCTGGTTCCCCTGGGAGACACTAAAGGTTAAGGAAGAGATGGAAGCCTATAAAGTCACCGATGTCGTTATCGTTGGGGCGGGCTTGATAGGCATGGAACTGGCGGAGGCTTTTCATAAGCAGGGGCTGACTGTAAATATTGTAGAGATGCAGGATCGTATTCTGCCGCAGATGCTGGATCTGGAAATGGCTGATTTAGTTAAGAAACCATTAGAAAAAGCCGGTATCAGGTTATATCTGGAAGAAAAGACGCTGGGTTTTGAAGGCGAAAATGGACGAGTTACAGCAGTAAAGACTGATAAACGTACGATTCCGGCTCAGTTGGTTATTGTGGCGGTAGGTGTACGCCCGAATACAGAGTTGGCAAGTGCTGCCGGACTGGAGCTAGGTACAAGCGGGGCGATTGCTGTTAATGAATATTTGCAGACCAGTGATCCTGATATTTATGCCGGCGGTGACTGTGCAGAAAATATGAATCTTATCAGCAAGAAAAGAATATTTGCACCAATGGGTTCCACTGCGAATAAACATGGACGTGTTATTGCGGACAATATTTGTGGTGACATGATAAAATATCCCGGTGTTTTAGGAACAGGGATCTGTCAGATATTGAACTGGCAAGCCGGAAGTACGGGTTTGAACGAAAAAACGGCCAAAGCCGCAGGGATTGAGTTTGAGTCTGTGGTCGTACCTGGATTTGACAGATTAGGTTATATGCCCGGCGCGCAGCGTTTGGTGCTGAAGCTGCTGGCGGAAATTAAGACTCAGAAGGTTATAGGGGCTCAGGTTGTAGGAACCGGCGGCGTTGATAAACGTGTAGATGCTTTGGCTGCTGCCATGAGCTTCGGAGCGACATTAGAAGATTTGAGCAATATTGATTTCGCATATGCGCCGCCTTTTAACGGGCCAATAGATAATATTGCGACAGCCGCCAATGTTTTGATGAATAAAATAGAAGGACGCCTGCGCAGTATTAATCCGAAAGATTTTAAAGAATTGCGTAAAAGCGGTGAATATACTTTGGTAGATGTGCGCACTCCGGGAGAATATAAAAGTAACCGTATCGCTGGCTGTGCTAATATCATCAATTTACCTTTGGGCAAGGTGCGCAGTGAAGCCGAGAATGTGCTGGCTGATAAAGACGCTAAACTTGTTTGTTCCTGTCAGATCAATCTGCGTGGTTATGAAGCTGAAACTATGCTGCGGGCCTTAGGTTATAAAAATGTCCAAAGCCTGGAAGGAAGCATGAGCAGCTGGCCTTATGAAACTGAAAGCGGCGAAAAGAACTAGAAAATAAATGTTACATATATGCAAGATTTCTTAGCTTTTTTGCAGAAACCTTGCATATATTTTTTGTTTTATAAAAAGACTTGCTTATTACTTTAAAAGGGCGTATAGTTTAATACTGTTTGGGAAGGGGTATTACAATGATTATTAGACCAGCTACAATTATGCGGAATGATTATAATTTGATTTCTGAATATGCGCATCAAAGCGGCGAAATTGTATATTTAACGAAGTATGGTAAAGGTTGCAGTTATCCCGACTAACGAGGAGCTTGCAATCTGCCGTGATACGGTAGCACTTGTAAAATAATTAGCTGCAGTGTGATCAGCAGTACATGGCAAAGTCAGTTGCTGAGAGGCAGGCTGCTTTGCGGTAATACTGTATTACTTTATAAAAATGCATAAATCCTGCCAGAGAATCATACGCTCTGGCAGGATTTTATATGCAACAGGAAATTGATTTTATATTCCACCTGAAATTTCGTCAGCTTTTGTAATTTTTTTGAAAATTTATTGTATATAAGGGAAAATTCAAGTTGACAAATAATGACAGGGTATGTATAATTGATTAAGTGTGAATAGGGAGACGATTATGCAGATACATTTATCAGACATTTCATCCAGCGAAGGTAAGAGTCAGCACTACAGTGTTGCTTTTGAGATGGATACCATCACCTTCCAGCAGGGAACCTTTCCAGTACTGGCGAAGGAACCTGTAGAGCTTACGATTACGAATACCGGCGACAGAGTTCTGGAACTGGAGGGAAGCGGTCTTGTGACTGTTGGAATTCCATGTGACAGATGTCTGGAAGAGGTTAGGACCAGGATTCCTTTTGAATTCAAGAGGAAACTTGACATGAAGCTTACGGATGAAGAACGTGTGAATGATCTGGATGAGAGCAGCTATCTCACCGGCTATGACCTGGATGTGGACCGTTTGGTCTATCTTGAGGTACTGATGAGCTGGCCTTTGAAAGTCTTATGTAAAGAAGACTGCAAAGGGATTTGCAGCAGATGCGGGAAGAATCTGAATGATGGTCCCTGCGGATGTGTCGAGGAGCCTAAGGATCCCCGTATGGCAGCTATCAGTGATATATTCAGTAAATTTAAGGAGGTGTAACCGAAATGTCCATCTGCCCAAAGAATAAATCTTCCAAAGCAAGACGCGATAAGAGAAGAGCAAACTGGAAAATGAGCGCTCCGAACCTTGTAAAATGCAGCAAATGCGGCGCACTTATGATGCCACACAGAGTTTGCAAGGCTTGCGGAAGCTATAACAAAAAAGAGATCGTTAAAGTTGAAGACTAATAGCGAATCTTTAAAGAACACCTGAGTTGATTGGGTGTTCTTTTTTTATGCAGCAAGCAGGATTCTTTCCTGTTGTTTTTTCTATATAATTCATTTATAATATTCACAGAAAAATACATTACCTGGAGGAACTACAATGTCTGAATTAAGCGATAAGATCAGATCAGAATTTAAAAAGGCAGATGATGAGCGCGATGCTCTTATGAATACCCCGGAAGACATCGAACGTTGGGATAATATTGTATATGGACATGATGACAGGGAGATGCAGAAGCTGGATGTATACAGACCGAAGCAGGCACAGGGAGAAGACCTCCCGGTCATTATCAGCGTTCATGGAGGAGCCTGGATGTATGGAGATAAAGAAAGATACCAGTACTATTGTATGAGTCTTGCACAGCGAGGATTTGCAGTTGTAAACTTTACATATCGTCTGGCTCCTGAGAGCAAATTTCCAGCACAGTTAGAGGATGTAAATCTGGTATGCAAGTGGGTGATGAAGCGTGCAGGAAGATTCCATTTTGATACAGAACGTATTTTTGCTGTAGGAGATTCTGCAGGAGCTCATCTTCTGGGACTTTATGCAGCAATCTGTACGAATCCGGCATATGCTGCCAAATATGATTTTGCTGTACCAGAGGGCTTTGCCCTTACTGCAATTGCTTTAAATTGCGGTGTGTACAGGATCCCAAGGGAAGGGGCAGACAATATGACTATGCTGATCATGAAGGAACTTCTTCCGGAAGGCGGTACAGAGGAAGAACTGGAGAGCATTGATGTACTGAACGGCATTACAGATGTTTATCCTCCTGTATTTTGCATGACTTCCGTGGCAGATCATCAGAAAGCACAGGCACCTGCATTAGTTCAGAAACTGATGGAGAACAATGTGCCCTTTGTATATCGTATGTTTGGAGATAAGGTTAATAAACTTGGTCACGTGTTCCACTGCGATGTAAAAACAATTGATGCTGCCCAGTGCAATGATGCAGAATGTGATTTTTTCAGGGAGTTTTGTTTCTGATAGTAGGACATTCATGTAAAACATATTACGGTACAATGCAAAGTTAGAGCCTTTTTCAAACACGCTCTTGTTGTTGTAATAAAGTAAACAGTAACACCCATTTTTCACGGAAACCTGCGGTTCGCCACAGGTTTCTTGTATTATACGATGAAATCTTATATGCTTGGGATAAGGGAGAAAATCAATGAAAAAAAGGTTAAAAGGTCTGATAAGTGTTTTTTTATTTTTGCTTTGCATATTTGCCTGGAAAAGCGTGCAGGAAGTAAGGGCAGCAGAAAATGTAATAAGGGATTTTTCCAGAATTTTCTACATACCTGCCGGAGCAGTTTTGAAAGGCGGAAGCCTGCAGAAGCTGCAGGAAATTTATGACGGCATGAGCTGCATTGCATATACAGAAGACGGGGAAGAACTTTATCTGGATGCAATCTGGGACTATTCCGGAATTGATATTCAGACTGTGGGAGCCTATAAGATTACAGGGACAGTGAGACTTCCGGAAGGATATACAAGCAATGTCGGTCTTCCGGAATGGACAGTATGGATTTCTGTACAGGATTCGGGGCAGCCGGAGATTCAGGTGTATTCCCGAATGATTTCAGCAGGTATTTACTATTTTCCATGGATCACAGAGCAGAATCCAGATATGATGGAAATATGGCTTCAAAGAGAAGGAGAGGACTGGGTAAATGTAAGCAAGGAAGGATATGGATTTGCGGATACCAATGGGATGTACCTTTCCTGCCAGAGTATGATAGCTGAAAATATATATACACTGACAGTTGTTTATAATGAAGGGAAAACTAGAAATCTTAAATACCGCTATCGGTCAGATGGAAGCCTGGAGATACTCAGTTATCAGCCTGGAACGATTGGCGGGACAGTATCAAAAGATACTGTTATCCGTTCTTGCGAGGATATAGACGAAAAAAGTCTGCAGCGCTGTATGGTATATGCGGTGCGGGCGGGGCAGAGTCTGGCAGAAGTACGGACCGAGCTGGAGGAGGCTTTTTGTATTCTAGGGAGCACCTGTGAAGAATATGAGGATACTGCGGCCCATCCGGCTGTTATCATGCCTTCGGTATGGGATTTCAGTCAGGTTGATGTGAATGCTCCTGGCGTTTATAAAGTGACGGGAACTTTTGCAGCTCCAGAAGGCTGCACGGTGGATCAGGAGCTTACTGTTCCGGAGGCGTCTGCTTATATTACCGTTCAGCGCCCGGATCAGCCGGAAGTACAGACGTGCTGTGTGGTTGGCGTGGATACTCTGTTTTTTCCTATGATATTAGACCGTTTTACAGATGAACAGCTGGACAATCTGCAGGTATATCTGCAGGAAAATAAGGGAGATAAAGAAATAAGCAAAAGTAATTTCTATTTTGACAGAAAGGGTCTGTATCTGAAAAAAAGTGTTCTTAAAGCTGGCTGGGAATATGGAATTTACGTAACCTATCCAGGTGGAAGTACCGGGGTATATACTTTTGTGTATGGTGAAGAGCTGATTTCTAATGAGCACTGGTACAAGCGCAATTATGCAGACAGGGATGGCAAAGAGCTTCCGGATATTGACGATGAAACGGAGCGGGTAACGGATACTTCCGCTATCCTTGTAGGAAACAGGCTGCTGGATCTTATGAAGAATGGTGTAAAGCTGATTCCTTTTGAAGGAGACGGAGTGCTGGTAAGGGTTCCTGTGGAAGTGGTAAAAGACTGGAATATAAAAGCGGAGGATCAGATTGAGACAGATATTTCCTGGGTGGGAAGTGATGTTTCTGTAAAAATTTCCAAAAATGGAGAAGCTGTTACAGATATTCCAGGAGCTACCGTGGAGATTCCGTATGCGAACCGTGACTCTCAGACTATGCTGACAGACGAAGAAGGTAACTCCTATACAGGTTCGGTAAATGATGCACAGAACGCTGTGGTGATTCCCATTGATAAAACCGGAGATTATACAGTGGAAGAGCAACCACAAAATCAGACGGAGAATGATGGAAATATAGAAGAGGATGATCCGGAAGGGGACAGTCCGGAAAATGCGGAGGACTCAGGGGAAGAAAAACTGTCAGAACAGGTTGAGGAACTTCTTTCGGAAAATGTCAAAAACCAGAAAGCGAATTCAGATGAGAATCTTAACAGTCAACATAAAAAAACGGCTTCAATTGTTATAATAATTGTAATTTTGTTAATATTGTTATGGAATATACCAATGAGACGCGGTAAAAAGCTCCGAAAGGGGGAACGGGGTGAAGGAGAACAAAGCAAATAAAAAAGGAAGGAAGCTGCTGTGGGGAACTGTAATCATAACCATGATTCTATCCTTTATGTTTTTTTACGTGTTGTATTGTTCAAATAACAAATATATGACAAGAGAGGAAAAAGCCATACACGGACTTTTGTATGCAGATGGCTCCTATGAGAGCTTTCCTGTCTATTATTTGTCCAGAGAATGGGAATATTATCCGGATGCACTTCTTACGCCGGAGGATGATCTGGATAAATATTATTTTCGTTATATTTCTATTGGGGAATATGGTGGAATGGAACTTGGAAACAGTGGGAGAAGTCCGTATGGAAGTGGTACATATCGGTTAAAAATCATGCTTCCCGCTGAGCAGCATACATATGGTTTGTATCTGCCGGAAATTTTTTCAGCATATAGTTTGTATGTGGATGGTGTTCTGGTCGGACAGATGGGAAATCCGGACCCGGAACATTATGTGGAACGGACTCAGAACAGAATGTTTACCTTCAAGGCCAATATTTCATTAGAAATTCTGATTGCAGTGACAGATAAAAGCTCTGCTTCGCCGGGAATCCAGAGTGTACCTGTTTTTGGAAATCCTTTAAAAATAAACACCATAAGGGGAATTTCGGTGTTTATCAATTCCTCTGTATTTACCTTGATCATTCTGGTTCTGGCGTTTTCCGTATGGGCATTTTTTAAAACCAGATGCAGGGCAAATGTACTTTTTGCAGGAGTATGCCTTTGTGTGCTCGGGTATACCTGCTATCCCCTTCTGCATACATACCTGGCGCTAAGAGTACAGCCCTGGTTCTCTGTTGAAATGCTGTTCTATTTTCTCGCTTTTCCGGCAATGCTTTTGCTGGAATATGAGATCACCGGGCAAAAGTATAGTGGATGGTATGGGGGGTTCTTGCTACAGCTGTGGCAGGTCTTGTGGTTACACTTGCAGGGATTTTTGCAGGGGGAATGGAGACCGCAGCTCTTTCTTATGGTATTTCAGCGGCAACAGAGGTGCTGAAATGGTTTACCGCTGTATGCCTTGTTTTAACTGCGTTTTTCTATACGGAAGGGATGCAGGGCATTTCTCTTCTTGCAGGAACCGTAATTTACGCAGTATCTCTGGCAGCAGACCGCATATGGTCTTTGTATGATCCGATTATTGGCGGCTGGTTTCCGGAATGGGGCGGCGTCATTTTGACAGGTATATTTGGAATGTTTCTCTGGAGAGAACTGACAGAAGGCTATCGGATGCGGCTGATCTATGAAAAACAGTCCAGACAGATGGAATTGCGTCTGCTTATGCAAAAGGAGCATTATCAGAAGTTAACTGATGCACTGGAAGAGGCAAGCCGTACAAGACATGACTTCAGACAGTATATCCGTACTGCTTCCATTCTGCTGGAACAGGAACATTATGAAGAACTGAAAGCGTATTTTCATCAGTTCGCACAGGAGAGCACCGAAAAAATGCAGACACCAGTATGCTATTGCAAGAACATGTCTGTGGATGCAATCTTACATTACTATGCGTCACAGCTGGAGCAAAAAGGTATAAAGTACAGATATTCAGTAGAGGTTCCAGAGAAAATGAAAATTTCTGATCTGGATATCTGCAGGATTTTTGGTAATCTGATGGAAAATGCAGTGAGAGCAGTGCAAAAAGAAGAGAACGCGGATGAGGCTTATGTAAATTGCATCTGCAAAGTAAAAATGGGAAAACTTCTGATCAATATTGAAAACACCTATGCAGGAGAAGTGCAGAGAAATGGGGCAGCTTTTTATTCAACAAGTCACAGCGGGCAGGGAATTGGAATTGCTTCTGTTTCCAAAACAGCAGAGAAATATGGTGGATATGCCGACTTTTCTGCCAGAAACGGTATATTCCGGGCGAATGTGTTTATTCCACTGGAAGATATGGATTTACGGCTTTCTGACAAAGCTGACTGACAGGCTGAGAAATTTTGCCGGGTCTTTCTTCCACATAAAAAGTCTGCGCAACCAGTTGTGCAGACTTTTGTATTATGAGAAAAGATAATTCAGATATTCCTTCTTGATTGCGTTAGCTCCCCGTTTACGGATCTGGACGGTTTCCTGGTTGTCCAGAAGAAAGCCCTCCTCCAGTGTTTTGTAAATGCGGTCCATATTCACAAGACAGCCGCGGTAGCAGGAGAGAAAACAGGGGAGATCGTGAATCAGTTCCTCGAATTTCTGGAAAGTCAGGTATGTGCGCAGAACTCCTGCGTCTGTGTGAAGCTGGACAGCATTGTGAAAGGTGTCTGCATACAAAATGGTTTTTACAGGAACACGTAGAAGGGTACGGTCGCAGATCACCTCTATATATCGTGTATCCTGTGCACGCTTGATCTGAATGGAGTCCAATACCTTTGTGAGCTTGTTTGTATCAAGAGGCTTCAGAAGATAATAAGCTGCCTGCACGTCGTAACTGGCAACCGCAAAAGCATCGCTGCTAGTAACAAAAATAAGAGCACAGGAGTCGCCTTTTTCCCGAAGCTGGGCGGCCAGGTCCATACCATTGGCCTGCTTTATGTAGATATCAAGAAAAATCAGGTCATAACTGCCGGGAGAATAGCTGTTCCAGAAGTCTTCAGGTGAAGAGAAGATAGCTGTTCCAGAAGTCTTCAGGTGAAGAGAAGGTATGTAATTGGATAGATATCTGTTTTTGGTCATAATGTTCCCGGGCAGCTTCTGCAAGTGCATCAAGATCCTGCTGCACATCATCAATTATTGCAATGTTCAATGCTGAAATCCTCCAAAAGAATGAAAACCTGCAGTAAATCAAAATATCACTGAAAGTGTCATTTCATCCCATGTATATTGTTTTTTCAAAATAAATCGGATATAGTAATCTCAAGGTGATGAGGCGTTAGAAAGTATTGTAAGCTTTTTAGGTCCTCTATATAATATCACAAAATATGATAAAAGTGAGGTAGAAAAATGAAAAACTGGAAAAAAGTTATGGCTATGTTGTGTGCCGCAGCAATGGTAACCGGATCTTCTGCTCCTGTATGGGCAGAGGCAGATGCAGCAGAAGATACTGAGGCTGCAGATGATGAGATTACAGAATTAACAATGGACATGCTTGATGAAGCTGCATATGAAGGAACATGGTTATCTTTTGAGCCAGGCTTCGATCTCTATGTACCAAGTAACTGGGACGTTCTGGAAATTTCAGATGAAGATGCTGCAGACGGTGTTATGTTCCAGGCACAGGATCCGGATTCTGAAGAAGGCGTGAACATGGTAGTGACTGCTACAGATGTTGGAACAGAGTATGATCTGCATTCCATGGCTGATGAGTTGGCTACAGAGTATGAAGATGTTGAGAAGGTTTGCATTAACGGACTCTATGCGGTTTCCTTCGAGACTGAAAGTACATACGGAATCGCTTTCCTGGAGGATGCTGAGGGAATGATGTACAATGTTCAGATCGGACCGAAATCTGATGACATTCAGCCTATCGCTGAGACACTTTTCGTTTCTCTGGTCAAGACAGAAGACAATGTGGAAAATGCAGAGGCTGAGACCGATGCGGCAGCTGACGAAGAAGCAGCAAACTAATTGCTATAAATGCAATCAGCAGTAATAACTAATTTAAATGCGAAACGTGAATGTCAGCTGGAAATAAATTTTGAAGCTGGCGCTTAAGAAAACAAAACAGAAGCTATGCAGTATATAGAAAAAGACTGCATGGCTTCTGTTTTTTTGTTTCATCAGATAAATATGCGTTTAACAGTTAGTTGTGTAAAGATTTCTTCAGCTTCGTATTCCATTTCTGTACAATCAACGGATTCATTTTAATCTTTTTACGATCGTAAGTGATCAGTCCGTTGGTTTCTTCTTCAATATCAGAAAGCTGCGTGAAAACAGTTGCAGAGTATCCTTTTTTTACAGAAGGTACGATAGTGTTTTCCATCAACCTGGAGAAGCCGTCGGTAAGCGCCTCGCTGGTGGTAAATTTCTTATATCCGTAAATGTTTCTACAGGCACTGTGCTCTGGCAGGCGAAGAGAGTAACCTCCAAATTCAGATAAAGCAAGTACACGGTCTGATTCTGGTACTGGAAGTCCAAGAAAATAATAATGGAGACTGTTAATATCACCACAGCCCTGATCAAACCATCCGCTGGCAGAATCTACCAGGCGGGAAGGATCCAGCCGGTGAATAAAATCTGTAACTTTTTTTGTGGAAAATTGTCCCCATCCTTCGTTAAATGGTACCCATGTGACAATGGAAGGATGATTATACAGTGTCCTGACCATATCCCGGATATCGTCAATGTATTCCTGGCGGCCGAATTCATCTGTGCGAGAGAGCAGGCGGGCGTGGAGGTCTTTTACCGGAATGCGCATCCAGTTTAATAATGTAGCCAGATAGGTGACAAACCAGTGATGGTAGGAAGAACCGCCGTTAGGCATATCCTGCCATACCAGCATTCCCATGCGGTCACAGTGGAAATACCAGCGGTCTGCTTCGATTTTGCCATGCTTGCGGAGCATATTAAAACCAAGATCTTTCATTGCACGAATATCGTAGATGAGAGCTTCGTCGGAAGGTGCTGTATAAAGCCCGTCTGGCCAGTAGCCCTGATCCAGCACGCCGCTCTGAAAATATGGCTGATCGTTCAGGAAAAAGCGTGGATAGCCATCGTCAGCTATCTGTACGTCACATTTGCGGAGCGCAAATATC
>ENA-OQDT01001206-OQDT01001206.1-human-gut-metagenome-genome-assembly--contig:-NODE-1206-length-15529-cov-3.052006_pt1 | contig 15529 bp, 22 predicted proteins | sample MGYA00242786_ERZ504617 | MGnify/ENA primary metagenome ERZ504617 (study PRJEB26092, sample SAMD00036337) | human gut metagenome | host: Homo sapiens | study: EMG produced TPA metagenomics assembly of...
GCGATAATGGCCATTGCGCCTACACAATAAATCAGGCTGGCAGCAACAAAACCTTCGCCAATAACTTTGGCGGCTCCGGCATCATGTCCGCCAATCAGCTTACTGCCGATCCAATCTCCAAATCTTTGCAGCTTCGTATCGATATCGATACCTTCGCCAACGATAGCACCTAAAACAATACTGAAAATAACAACCATTATATTTTCACTTTTAAAAGCCATCTGTACACCTATAACAATGATACACAGTGCCACACCCTGCATGATGCTTTCCTGCCATTTTTTCCGGCAGCCCGCGGCGCAGTAATAATCCTGCGCCCGCTCCGGCTAAAATCGCTCCGGAGTTAACCAGCGTTCCCAAACCGACCATAATTCCCCTCCCGGTAAGCGCTGCTCGTGCCAGATCCTTTGCACTTACTTCATTCTTTCACCAATGCAGCAACACTTTATTTTAAACAGACAGCCAGGGCTTCTTCCTTTTTAATGTCTGTTGCGCCGGTCTGTTCAGCAAATCATATATCCGCTCCAGATCCTCAGGTGAATAATATTCTATTTCTATTTTGCCTTTTTTTTCATCCTTGGGCACAACTTTGACCTTTGTTCCTAATAATTCTACCAACCTGTTTTGAAAATCGCTGGTAAAAACATCTCCTGCCGCGGCTGCCTTTCCTTTTTTATTGTTTTCTTTTTCCTCAGCAACAATTACCGCTTCTTCAGTAACTTTGAATCTGCGCCCAGTTTTCAGCTCTTTGACAACGTCTTCCACTGTCCGTGAACTCCAGCCTTTTTCAATAATGGCCGCAGCAACTTCAAGCTGCTGCTTTTCATTATCCAAAGAAAGCAGCGGTTTTACCTGCCCCATCGTCAATGTTTCACGTGAAACATATTCTCTGATCTGCTGCGGTAAATTTAACAGCCGCAGCAGATTAGCAACAGCAGTACGGCTGCGGCCAACTTTTTTCGCAGCATCTTCCTGTGTCAGCTTGCATTCGGTCATCAGCCGTTTGATGCCTTCTGCTTCTTCCAGCGGATTAAGATCATGACGCTGAATATTTTCTACCAAAGCAATTTCCATCATCGTTGCATCATCATAATCACGAATAATAACCGGAACAGTTTTCAGCTTGGCTTCCTTGGAAGCACGCCAGCGACGCTCTCCGGCAACGATCTCATATTTACGTCCGTGTTTACGTACTACCAACGGCTGAATTACTCCATGCAGCTTGATAGATTCAACTAATTCTGCCAGTTTCACTGCATCAAAAAACCTGCCGCGGCTGATGTGGATTAGGAACAATATCTTTCAGAAGCAGCTCCTTCTTTTCTTCGTCACTACGTACCGGTTCTACCGCTGTATTGACCGGATCGGCTGCATCACCAAAAATTGCACCCAGACCTTTGCCTAAACCTTTTTATTCATCACCGATTACCTCCCGTGCCAGCTCCTGGTAAACCATCGCACCCTTGGATTTTGGGTCGTAGACAATGACCGGCTGTCCATGGCTGGGAGCTTCACTCAAGCGTACGTTGCGCGGGATAATAGTATTGTACATTTTCGTTTCAAAATATTTTTTTACTTCATCGACAACGTCGGCCGATAAATTGGTCCGCGCGTCATACATCGTCATCACTACGCCCTCCAGCTTTAAAGCCGGATTAAGATTTCTCTGCACTAATTTTATCGTATTCATCAGCTGACTGACACCCTCCAGGGCGTAAAATTCGCACTGAATAGGGATCAGCACCGAACTGGCAGCCGTCAGTGCGTTGATAGTCAGCAGTCCTAAAGACGGAGGGCAGTCGATCAGCACATAATCATAGTCGTGCTTAACACGTTCCAATGAGCTTTTCAGGCGGCCTTCTCTGTTCATCAGACTTACCAGTTCGATCTCGGCTCCTGCCAGCTGGATCGTCGCCGGCAGTACGTCCAAATTATCATAGGAACTATGGATGATCAATTCTTTCATCGGCACATCATCGATCAACGTATCATAAATGCACTTTTTGATATCGCGCTTATCAAACCCCAACCCGCTGGTAGAATTACCCTGCGGATCAGAATCTATCAATAATACTTTGCGTCCCTTCTGTGCCAGACACGCCGCCAAATTGACAGTAGTCGTAGTTTTACCGACGCCGCCTTTCTGATTGGCAATAGCGATAACCTTAACCAAAATCTTCACCTCACCCTTAATATCTTCAAAATAAATTATTTGAATTTCATCTGTTTCCCATTTTATCACAAATTAAGTGTTTCACCTATAGCAAAAACTAAAATTCACTTACTTTCTTTCAAATCATCGTCTTTTACGCAGCTTCTTCAAGGCAATGTTTCACGTGAAACATTGCTGCAACATTCTTTGCAGCCAAAACTTCCTCCAGCTTTGCTTCTATTACCATTGCTTTGAGTTTTTATCAACATAACCCACAGTTTTATCCACATATTTAATGAAATTTGCTTTTACTAAAACTTCATCAAAATCTGTTTTTTATTTTACAGGCTTTTTTCCATTAAAATATGCGGACAAAATTCATCCAAATATGCCTCACCAATTTCCCGGTAGCCTAAAGTCTGGTAAAAGCCGCTGGCACGACATTGAGCGGACAAACTGATCCGCTTACCGCCAACTCTGCGTGCTTCCTGTTCCAGTGCCAGCATGATCTGTGCCCCTAAATTTCTGCCACGGAACTCCGGCAAAACAGCCACCCTACCAATAATAAAATCCCCCGACCGCTCTCCCGGAAGTAACCTTCCTGTCGCCACAGCACACCCTTCCATAAATAGTACTGCATGCGGAACCATTTCGTCATATTCATCAAATTCATTTTTAAAACCTTGTTCTTCCATAAAAACTTTTTCTCTGATAGTTTTTGCTTCTGTACACAAAAAATTATAAATTTTTACCATTTGTCTGCTCCCTTCAAAAAAAGTGTCAAATCTACACCTTTCAAAAACAAGGCGTGACTTAGAACACCCAATCATTTTCTTCATCCGCTGATAAAGAATTTACATCCTGTATTTATAATTGCCGTAATATAACCTGAGTATACTGCTATTTCAGACCTGCATTCTGTCGCTGCTGTAATAATTGTTCTTGATAAACAGCTATTTTAGCCTGCAGATTTTCACTGTACTGTTGCCATTTATGTACTTCTTCAGCTACATAAACCTGATGTTTCAGCAAAAGCTCCAACCGCTCGGCAATAGTACCGTCCCCATTATAACGCAGCTGTGCATATCTCTTTATATCACGCAGCAGCATCCCTGTCGCTTTTAATTTACATAAAAACTGTACCCATTCCCTATCTTCGGCCAGATAATTGCGACAGCCATTTTGACCACGTTTAACAAACAACAGGCCCTTTTTTTTCATAATATCTCAAAGTATAAGCACTGATCCCAGTTAATTCCGCAAATGCACCGATTTTCATTTTTTATCCTTAATCCTTGACTTAGAGTATAGTCTAAAATTTATACTTTCATTGTAATCATTTTGGAGGTGAATGTAAATGTCTGATAATTATTTTAAAACAGGTTTAGAAAATTTAAAGAAAATCGATGGGACTGCAGGCAGTAACGTCATCGAAAATCTCAGTGATATTGCTCCTGATTTGGCCCGCTATATCATTGAATTTGCTTTTGGCCAGATTTACGAACGTCCCGGGCTCAGTCTGCAGGAACGAGAACTGCTGACGCTGTCCAGCCTTTTGACTGCAGGCGGCTGCGAAGCCCAGCTGCAGGTACATATCAACGCAGCATTACATGTTGGCATAAAAGAAGAAAAAATTATCGAAGCATTTCTGCACTGCATACCTTATACGGGTTTCCCTAAAGTCCTCAATGCTGTTGCCGTAGCCGGACAGATATTCTCTGGCAAATAAATTTGCAGTAATCGACTGTACTGCTTATACTTAAAGTATCATTAATATTTTAAGGAGCAATTATATGCAATTACAGATTCTACCACAAACCTTTGCTGTGTGCCAGATTCAGGATACTTCTCAAATAAACTGGCAGATGCCGCTGTTTTTTTTTAGTAAAACTGCTGAAGAATTGTCCCTGGTCTGCCCTGAAACCGACCTTCCTGCAGCAGTTCTGCAATGCGAACGAGGCTGGCGGGCTTTAAAGATCTGCGGCGTACTTGATTTTGCTTTAGTCGGTATCCTCGCTAAAATTTCCAGTCTGCTGGCAAATGCCGGTATCAGTATTTTTGCCGTTTCAACCTATAATACTGACTATATCCTTATCAAAGAATCCCATCTGCAGAAGGCTGCTGCTGCATTAAGAACCAACGGCTATCAGATAACAGCATAAAAGCAAAAAGCGATGTTTCATTTGAAACATCGCTTTTTATTATATGTACAGCTTATCATTACAACTATAGATCTCATAACACAGCTTACTTTTTAAGCCTACGATCGTTCTTCAAAAAACGTTCTAAATACACCATATCTTTAAGCTGTATGCCATTTTCAAAAATCGGCTGAGGATAATTATCTGTAAAAAAATTTTTTATCACATGGCTTCTTGTAAAACCACAGGCTTGATAAAAATTCAGCGTTTCAAAAACATCACCTGTTCCGACCAGCATTCTTGTTCCCAAGCGACTATACAAGCGGCACATTTCTGTCATTAAAAAACGTCCATAACCACGACGTTGTTCCTGCGGCCATACCGCCAGGTTTTTGACTTCAAACACATCCTCTTTTTCCTGGGTCACGACCACTGTCGCCTTCAGATCTCCCTTATATAAAGCAAACAGATCTCCTCTCTTCAGATAACGATCCAGCATTTTCTCGTCTTCGTCCCCCAGCAGTAATAATTGTAAAAAATCTTTTTTTGCTTCCAGTTCCAGCATTATTACAGTTCCGTTCGAATGCTGTCTTTCAGCCATTTATCACGATCCAGCGTATAAGAAAATCGGCATTTCCTGACCTCGGTAAATTTTCACAAAATTACACATTGCCTTCATACCAAGTCCTTCTGCAATGTGCTGCGAAGCAAAATTATTCGTCCTGACCTGCGCCGTAAGCGTTTGCAGCTGCAGTTTACGAAAAGCATATTGACACAAAGCCGCAGTTCCTTCTCCTGCATAGCCTTGTCCCCAATATTTTTTTGTTCAGAATATATCCTATTCCAATATATTGCTTACCTTCTGCCACTTCTTTCAGTATCCCCATCACCCCAATAAGACTGCCATCATTTTTTTTACGAACTGCCCAGTAGCTGTAACCATCACTGCTATAACGGCGAAGATTTTCATTCAACCAGGCCTGTGATTCTATTTTAGTAAAGCCATGTTCCCAGGCATACATGATCTCAGGATCACCAAGCAATATTTCCAGCTCTGGCAAATCAGCCTGTGTCAATTGAAAAAATTCCAGCCGTTCAGTTATTAAAAACGGCAGTATACATTTATCTCTCACCTGCCAACCACTCCATTTCTATTATTTCCCATTGTTCTCCTAAAAATTCGACAAGGACGTAATTTAAACATTTTCCACCTTCATCTTTCAGTTTTTATGTTCGTACTTATTATTTATTTGGCTTGCGTTTAAGATATAATAACTTTTTCAGATCAGTAAATAGGCATTCTATCATCAGCCATTTACCATCATGATACGTAGTTGCAGCATCATACGCCTGTACTATTGAATCAGAAAAATTTGCTCTGTCTTGTTCAAATTTTTCCCTTTCAGCTTTTCCCAAAATAACCATAAACCATAAACAGCTTTCACGCAAATATAATCCACATAAAGTTCTGCCGCCGCGACGGTATTTATATTCATAACGCCAGCAACTGCCGCCTTTATTCCAGATGTGTTCCATATCATAATCGGCTTCAATCTGCCAACAAAGTTTCTTATAAATTTCAAATGTCGTCATCCCTAATAAAGCGCTTAACTCTTTCTGCGTCAATGCCTTTTCCAGCATAAATTCTCTCCTATAAACAGCAGCCTTTATTTTAATTCTTTGGCCATAGTTATTGTTCTGGCAGCAAAACCATAATGTTCATAAAACCGCTCCGCTTCAGTATTTCCACAAACAACTTTCAGTTCCAGCAGCTTCAAAGGCAGACGCTCAAGTCGTTCAAGCATCCATTGCATCAGCATCTTTCCCGCCCCCTGCCCACGCAGCTCCTGCCTGATATAAAAGATAGTCAATACTGCCGCAGACATCAGTATGCGAAAAAACACAGAAACCTTTCCACCCATGATCAACAGCCAGAACTGCTGCGACAGTTTTGCCTGCGCTGATTCCCCGCTGCAGAGTCCTGATCTTTCCATCTGCACAAACCAGCGGATACAGTCCCCGGAAATTTAAAGCTGTCTGATTATGGTAATCTGCCAGCTCCAATAGTAAAGGTTTCAACGCACCAACTGTTTCCACCGTCAGCATTTCTATTTTTAACATCATCTATCCACCTTCCAGCTTTATCTCACACAGGCACGAACAAATTTTTCCGGCACATTCATTCTTACAGCAGCAGCTTCTATAGTCATGCCGCTATCAAGAAACCTTCTGCAGACAGACTTCATATTTTCACCAACTTCCAAGATATGAAAATCAGGGTCATAAAAACGAATTACTCTTTGCCCCCAGCTATATTGCTGAACTGGATGTACATAAAAGATCCCTTTTATTGCTGCCAGCTTTTTTAAAAAATCATCGAATTTATCTTCTTCAAAATAAAGTTCAGCAGCATTGCCGCCAAAACTGATACTTTGAAGATCCTTACTGATAAATTCACACCAGCTTTCTTGAGTCTGTAACGCTACTCCGCCTGTTAAAGTAACATTCGCACCCAGATCCATAGTAACTCTCAGTCCTAAAACTTCTTTATAAAATTTGACTGACCTTTCCATATTTTTTACAACCAGAAGTGCTGCCTGAAATTTCATTATGATCTACCTGCCTTCTTTATATTTTTAACCATCTTTCGCAGATATATACCTGAGATGCAAAACAGGAAACGGGTTGCTTTGTCCATCAAACTCAGACCGCGAATATTTTTTAAAACCTTGTTTCTGATAAAAACAATAGGCCTGCGGATTTTGTTCATTAACGTCGACTTCCGTCACTCCAAGCCCGCTGACAGCATGGCGCAGCAGATTCGAACCAAATCCCTGCCCACGTTCACTGCTTGCGACAAATAACATTTCCAGCTTTATTCCGTCAATGCCCATGAAACCCTTATAACAGCTATCTTCAGCCTTAATAGCCCATAATTCAGGAATAGATTCCAAATTCTGGTATACCAACGGACGCAGCGCTTTAATATCACTCTCCCTCAAAAAATCATGTGTATGACGCACCGAATCTTCCCAAATAATCATTAATATTTCCAGCAAATTTACGTTCTCGTCTTACAATTTTTATTATTTCCATCTTTCTTTCCTTCACTATTTCCAAATATGAGTAAAAATGAGGATGTTTCACGTGAAACATCCTCTTCATAATGCTTCTGCACTTATAAAACATTTAACTGCGGCGCACCATCTCAGAGGTTATTTCCTTCAATGTAAACGCACCGCACATCGCCATAGTATCTTTCAGTTCAGCAGCCAGTTTTCGATATATACTTTGACACCCTCTTTCCCTCCGCCAAAAACAGCAGTAACAAAAGGACGGGCAATAACAACAGCATCAGCTCCCAAGGCCAGCGCTTTAAAAATATCAACACCACTGCGAATGCCGCCGTCAACAATAATACGCATCTTCCCGCCTACTGCCGCCGCTATCTCCGGCAATACTTCTGCCGTTGCGGCACATTGATCCAGGACACGTCCGCCATGGTTAGAAACAATGATCGCCTGCGCTCCCGCCTGCTGCGCTTTTAACGCTGCTTTCGCCGTCATAATACCTTTTACAATAAATGGTACACCTGCCTGCTGCGCAATTTCTGCCAGTTCAGAAACGGATTTCCTGCCGGCCGGCGGCATCATATTCTGTAAAAACGGTAATCCAGCAGCATCAATATCCATAGCTACGGCAAAAGCGCCAGACTCCTTTACCAGGGCCAGCTTTTCTTTAATCGTTTCCAGATTCCACGGTTTTACAGTAGGTATACCCTGCCCGTCAACAGCTTTGATAGCCTGCGTCGCCGCTGCCATGACACTGCTGTCCAGACCGTCTCCTGTAAAAGCGGCAATACCACTTTCCGCACAGGCTGAAACCAGGACTTCATTATAAGTAACGTCACTATAAGCGTTACTGTAATGCATTGCTATTGCTCCTACAGGACCGGCAAAAAAAGGATAGCTGAAGTGCTTGCCAAACAGCTCCAAACCTGTATCTATCTGTTTTTTCTCACAAATAGTATCCATATTGACACGGATCTCCTGCCATTTCTGATAATTGCGGATAGCAGTATCTCCTATACCTTTCGCCCCTGGTCCTGGCATCGTATTTCTGCAGGCTACACCATTGCATATGGGACAAGCCTTACATTTAGTACCGATTTTTGTCCGCGCCGTTTCTAAAACCTCATTATAATCCATGGAATTGACCCTCCCTTATTCTCCTGTCACCTTGTTTCTATTTTACTACATTAGCTGGATTTGTACAGAACTATTCTTAAAAATACATAAAGAAAAGCAGTGATCTTTACAGACCACTGCTTCAGTAGGCTTAAAACAAACGCGGCTCTTTTGGTTTTTTAGTATTACGGATTCTTAAAGTCACCAGCACGTCACCGCCGTCAACATCCTGCTCCATTGATACGGGAATACCAACATCTTTTATCGTAGAAACTATTTGCTTGATGCTGTTAAGATAGATACGCACATCATTAACGATCACCAGACGCTTTTTCTTCGGAGTAACTTCGCCTTCATCTGTATCCAAATATTTTTTTACATATTCTTCTGTCTGACGCACACTGAAATTATTCTTTACAATCGTTTCTACAATCTGCAGCTGCTCTGCCTCTGTCGGCAGCTTAAGCAAAACTCTGGCATGCCTTTCTGTTAAGGCATTTTTGCGCAGAGACTCGCGTACAGGCTGCGGCAAACGCAATAAACGCAGCTTATTGGCAATAGTCGATTGTTTTTTACCAACCCGGGCCGCCATAGAATCCTGCGTCAGATGGAATTCGTTCATCAGCATTTCGTAGCCTTCGGCTTCTTCCAAATAATGCAGATCCTCCCGCTGCAGATTTTCGATCAAAGCTATCTCCGCAATCTGCTGTTGAGTATAATCACTGATAATAACAGGAATTTCACTCAAAGCTGCCATTTTGGAAGCACGCAGACGCCTCTCGCCGGCGATAAGCAGATAATTACCGCTGCCATCTTCCATGGGTGCTACCAAAAGCGGCTGTAAAACACCATATTGGGCAATAGATGCCGCCAGATCCTGTAAACCATCTTCATCAAATGTTTTACGCGGCTGGTAAGGATTCGGTATAACTTTAGCTAAAGGCACCCGTACTACCTCGATTGCTTTACTGCTATGCTTGGTACCCATTTCCGCACGTCCTGCTTCTAAAACAGAAAATCCATCATCAACTGTCATAAACTTAACCTCCACTATTTATTCCAGGGGTTGTTTGTCCGGCAAACCAGCTTTACGCGGATATGCCTTGGGAGTAGTTTTTATTTTGGCTATTTTCACAATAGCACGACCATCATTCAACCCAGGAAGCTTTACGGCGTCGGCACTTACCAGGCGCCCACCCAAAATTTGCAGCGCTTTATCAGCAGCAGCTATCTCTTCCTGATATTTGCTGCCTTTTAGTGCAATAAAGCTGCCGTCTGTTTTTACTAACGGCAGGCAATATTCTGCCAAAACACTCAGTCTGGCAACTGCTCTTGCCGTCACCAGATCATACTTTTCACGATGCCTGGGATCTCTGCCGGCATCCTCGGCCCGTAAATGCACACAGCGAATACCTTTTAGTCCTAATTCAATAATAACCGTTTCCAAAAATTTCAGCCGTTTAGCCAGGGAATCAATCAAAGTTACTTTTAAAGAAGGGCAGTATATTTTCAGGGGGATACCAGGAAATCCTGCCCCTGTACCAACATCAGCTAAAGTTTTTTCACCAAACAGCTTCTCATCAAATGCCAGCAGAGAATCAATCATATGTTTAACGGCTACTTCTTCAGGCTCGGTTATCGCCGTCAGATTCATCACTTTATTCGTCTCCACAAGCAGTTCATAATAAGCACTGAATTGTTCCAGCTGCTGTGCTGTAAAGCTCAGTCCCGCTTCTTTCCCTTTCAACTGCATTATTTCAGCAAACGTCATGATTCATATTCCTTCCTGCGCATTACTTCCAACGCTATCATCAACACGCTGACGTCAGCCGGAGAAACGCCGGAAATGCGTGAAGCCTGACCGATTGAAGCAGGCTTCACTTTCGCCAGCTTCTCTGCTGCTTCGGAAGACAGCTCTTTGATACTCAAATAATCGATATCAGCCGGTATTTTTTTATTTTCCAGCTTCAATGCTTTTTCCACTTCCTGTTTTTGCTTATTGATGTAACCTTCATACTTGGCAAAAATCTCTACCTGCTCGGCAACTACTTCCGGCAGCTCCGGCACTTCAAAAGCCTGCTGTAATTTTTCATAAGTCATTTCACTGCGGCGCAGCAGATCCAGCAGTGACATCCCCGAACGAATCGGCGCTGTTCCCAGCTCTGCCAATTTGGCAAGCACTTCCGCATTAGGAGGTAAATGTGTACTGCTCAAATTCTGCAATGTCCGTTCAAGCAAACTGCGTTTTGCAGTAAAAGCTTCGTAACGAACATCGTTTACCAGACCAACAGCTCTGCCTTTTTCCGTTAATCGAAGGTCAGCATTATCCTGACGCAGCAGCAGCCGGTATTCAGCACGGGAAGTCATCATGCGGTAAGGCTCATTCGTTCCTTTTGTAACCAGATCATCAATCAAAACACCTAAATAGCCTTCGCTGCGGCTTAAAATAAGCGGCTCTTTACTCCTTATTTTCTGCATGGCATTAACGCCGGCAAGAAGGCCCTGAGCGGCGGCTTCTTCATACCCACTGGTACCGTTCGCCTGACCGGCAGAAAAAAGTCCGCTGATAGCTTTATGTTCTAACGTCCGCTGCAATTGCAGCGGATCCAGACAATCATAATCAATAGCATAACCGGCGCGCATCATCCGGCAATTTTCCAAACCGGGTATAGTCTGCATAAACTGCAGCTGAACATGTGCGGGCAAAGACGATGACATTCCCTGCACATACATTTCATTTGTACGTAACCCTTCCGGTTCCACAAATAACTGATGCCGTTCCTTATCGGCAAAACGTACGATTTTAGCTTCAATAGAAGGACAATAGCGTGGACCGACGCCTTCGATCATACCATTGAACATACCTGACAAATGCAGATTATCACGAATTATCTTATGAGTATCAGCATTGGTATAAGTCAGCCAGCAGGGAATCTGCTTTCTCTCCGTAATCGTACTCATAAAAGAAAAATTACGTACCTGTTCATCGCCATATTGAGCTTCCATTCTGCTGTAATCCAGGCTGCGGGCATCGATTCTCGCCGGCGTACCCGTTTTAAAACGCATCAGCTCTACTCCATTCTCTAATAAAGAAGACGACAGTTTATTGGCTGAGCGCAATCCGTTAGGTCCTGATTCATAATTTACCTGACCATAAACAATACGCCCGCGCAGATAAGTGCCGGTAGCTAAAATGACGCACTTCGCTTCAAAAACTTCGCCCGTTTCAGCCTCTACACCAACTACAGCTCCATTTTCAACTAATAATCTGTCGATCATCAATTGTTTAACATCCAGATTTTCCTGGTTTTCCACAACCTGCTTCATCAAAGTATGATAAAAAGGCTTATCAGCCTGAGCTCTTAACGCATGGACAGCATAACCTTTACCTGTATTTAAAAGCCGCATCTGAATACAGGCTTCATCAGCAGTTAGACCCATCTGACCGCCTAAAGCATCAATCTCACGCACTAAATGACCCTTAGCCGGTCCGCCGACAGAAGGGTTACAGGGCATCAAAGCAATATTATCCAAAGACAAAGTAGCAAGAAGAGTCCTGCCGCCAAGGCGTGCAGCCGCCAGGGCCGCTTCTACTCCGGCATGACCTGCACCGATAACGACGACATCATAATTATCAGTAATATACATTTTGTCACCTACAACCTAAACTCTTATTTCCCAACACAGAATTTTGAAAAAATCTCATTGATGATTTCATCCTGAAGAGTATCACCTGTAATCAAACCCATAGCATCGATCGCTTTATGCAGATCAATGACCAGACAATCATATGGCAGCATCGATGCCGCTGCTCTGATTGCTTCTTCTACACTTAACAAAGCTTCACGCAGCAGATTCTCGTGACGTATATTTTGTACATAAGCACCACCAGATATAGCATGCTCTGAACCATAAACATAACTTTGCAGCCAGGCAGTAAACTGTTCCAGCCCACCGCCGGTTTTTGCAGATAAAAGCAGCACTCTATCTTTACCAAAGCGTTTCTGTAAAGCTGTTAAATCATTTACCTGCGGTCGATCACCTTTATTTACTATTATAACACAGGGCTTACCTGCAACTGCATTTAAAATTTCTTCATCTTCTTCGTTTAAAGGCTGAGATCCATCCAAAACTACTACAGCCAATTCTGCTTTGTCAAGACGTTCCTTACTCCTGGCAACCCCTATCTTCTCAACATAATCTTCTGTCTGCCTGATGCCGGCAGTATCAACTAATACCAATGGCACACTGCCAAGCAATAACTGTTCTTCAATTACATCACGCGTAGTTCCGGCATATTCTGAAACAATAGCCCTTTCTTCACTGAGCAGAGCATTTAAAAGACTTGATTTGCCTACGTTAGGACGACCGACAATTACTGTCTGCAGACCTTCGCGTAATATTTTACCGGTATGAGCATGTTTAAGCAGATATTCCAGTTCCTGTTTGACCCTTTCCATACCTTCACTGACAGTATTAAAAGTTATTTCCTCAATATCTTCTTCCGGATAATCAATAACTGCTTCCAGATTTACTACAATATCTAATAAATTACGGCGCAGACCTTTGATTTTTTTAGACAGTTGGCCATCCTGTTGACGTACTGCCATTTTTAAAGAAGCTTCACTGCGTGATTTAATAATATCCATAACTGCTTCCGCCTGGATCAGATCTATACGTCCGTTTAAAAAAGCTCTCTTTGTAAACTCGCCCGGTTCAGCCGGACGAGCGCCCATTTTATAGGTTAGACCCAGGATAGTTTTTAACGATTGTAAACCACCATGACTTTGTATTTCCACTACATCTTCTGCAGTATAGGAATGTGGTCCCTGCATATAAACAGCAAGCACCTCGTCTATTTTACTATTTTCTTCATCAACTACATGACCATAAACAAGCAGATGCGGTGTATGTTCGGTCAATCTTTTACCCGAAGCTGATCGAAACAGCTTATCACCTATCGCAGCAGCCTCAGTACCACTGATGCGTATTATTCCTACCGCACCTTCACCTAAAGCCGTAATAACGGCGCTGATTGTTTCGTTAGTTTCAGAAACTGTATGTTTCTTTGCCATAATTACTCTCCAATAGAGAAACCCAGTAAATAAATTACTGGGTCTCAGACACAAATTATTTTTTTTAATTCGATTACTACCTTACGATAAGGTTCTTCACCTTCGCTTAAAGTGGTAATGCGGCGGTCATTCTGCAACGCCATATGAATAATCTTTCTTTCATGAGGGTTCATCGGTTCAAGAACTACTCTTTCACCGTTACGTTTAACTTTATCAGCAAGACGTACAGCCAAACGGCTCAATGTTTCTATTCTCCGCTCACGGTAATCTTCAACATCGATAATAATACGAATTCTTTCACTGGAATTTTTATTAGCCACGAGATTAGTCAGATATTGCAGAGCATCCAAAGTCTGTCCGTGTTTGCCGATCAGTATCCCCATATCTGGACCATGCAATTTTAAAGTAACAGTACTATCAGCTTTATTAACGAATTTTTCCATAACCACTTCAATTTTCATGGAATGGAATATTTTCTGTAAAAATTCCTTACCGGCCTGGACTGCTTCTTCATCAACTACAAATTCTTTTTTTACTGCTGCTTCTGTATCTGTGTCTACAGCAGTATTTTTATATTCTTCTTTACCGGCCTGAACGTCAGCTTTAATATTATCTAAAGCTTCTTCAACAACATCGCCGATTTTAGCAGCAGCATCTTTTAAAGTAACACGAATTTTAGCTTTTTTAGAAAATAAACCAAATAAACCGTTTTCGCTTCTTCAATAACTTCGATATTTACTTTATCCCGAGTAGTTTTTAACTCATTTCAAATGCCTGTTTCTAAAGCTTCATCAACATTTTTTTCCTGTTTTTTCTAGGAAACCCATCTTTTTCGCCTCCTGTAGCAATTATTTTACAGTAGCCTTATTCATCAGTGCCTGCTGACCGATCTGCATCAGGTTCATAACAACCCAGTAAAGCACCAGACCAGCTGGGAAGCTAAAAACTGATATAGCCGATAAAAAGCGGCATAAAATACAGCATCATCTTATTTTGTGCTGAAGAAGTATCCGGCATAGTCTGTTTTGACTGCACAAAAGTAGTCAAAGCTGATAAAACCGGCAGTATATACATCGGATCCGGATTAGAGATACTTTGAATCCATAAAAAATTTAGCCGGTCCAACATAATGAAAATCACGAATACCATAGAAAATACCGAATCATAATCGGCATTTGTACTAATAACGGCAGACAGCCAGCTAAATGGATTGACATTTTCCTGTTTATAAAGGTTTGCCAGTTCCATATTCAAACGTTGTTTATCGTTCTTGTATTTTTCCTGGATAGCTTCATTTTAGGCTGCATAGCCATCATTGCTTTTGTTGATTCGATTTGCTTTTTTTGTAAAAGGATACAAACAGTAATTTTTAACAATAATCGTCATAATGATAATTGCCAGGCCATAAATTAGGTAAACCTACAGTAGCAGTCATATTATAAAGTACCGTAATAACCTGCTGAACAATATTACTGAGAAAGTCCAAGATATCACTCCTTAGAGGTTAGTGTATATATTTACTACTTTAATTTGCATTATCAAGTTGTTAACTAACAGGGTCATAACCGCCCGGATGAAAAGGATGACATTTTGCTATCCTTTTAACTGCCAGCCAGCCGCCCTTTAAAGCGCCCTTTTTTTCGGATAGCTTCAATGGCGTACTGAGAGCATGTAGGATAAAACCTGCATGTAGGCGGAAATAACGGTGAAATAAATAACTGATAAAAACGGATACAAACAATCATCAATGTTTTCACAGAAATTCACCTTACTTCAATAAAACGGCTCTTTTAGCTAAACGCATAAATACTCGATCATAAGTTTTTAAATCTGCTAGCAGCCAGTTTTTTTACGAGCTACCCAAAATAAGCTGTATATTCGTCATCAATCCGATTTATGATGACGAAATACTTCTCTCACATTCTTTTTGACACGATTACGTACTACGGCGTTACCAATTTTTTTACCGACAGC
>ENA-OQDT01001208-OQDT01001208.1-human-gut-metagenome-genome-assembly--contig:-NODE-1208-length-15518-cov-3.689169_pt1 | contig 15518 bp, 16 predicted proteins | sample MGYA00242786_ERZ504617 | MGnify/ENA primary metagenome ERZ504617 (study PRJEB26092, sample SAMD00036337) | human gut metagenome | host: Homo sapiens | study: EMG produced TPA metagenomics assembly of...
ATAAAGGACCTTCCCCCCCTAGTGGAAGTGATTTTTTAGAATCCATGTATTTACCATTCATTGTCATTCAGAAGGATAAACAAAGGCTTGCTGTACCATTGGACATGGAAAAACAAGCCTTTTTCATTGTTTATTCAAAAAAGTTGAAGAAAACAGAAAACATTAGTATCCAGGGTTTTGGTCATCTTTCAACAGCGGATTCACGTCCATGGCAGAAGTCGGAATAGGCATCAGGAGCAAACGATCTCCCCATACTTTATCTATTACAACATATTTTTGCCATTCTTTTTTCACCGGATCAAATCCTCCACAAGGTGCTGTACTTTCGCCATTCATCGCCTCACGACAATATTCCAATCCGTAACGACGTATATCATCGTAACGATGACCTTCGGCTGCCAGCTCAATACGACGCTCATTGCGTACCAACTCAAGAGCCGCATCTTTTGACAGACTGTTCGGAACATTGGGCATACCGCAACGGTCGCGCAAATCATTCAAAGCATGCTGAACTTTTTCATCCCAACCATTATTTTGTACACGAGCTTCAGCATAAGTCAACAAAACCTCAGCATAGCGAATGATCGGATAATCCTCCACACTCTGCCAACCTTGATAAGGAGTAAGAGAAACCAACTTACGGTAATTATATCCGGTCCAAGATTCATTTCCATCTGATCCGGCTTTCAAAGGATCCCACATATAATAGAAATCACCGGAGAAGTCCGTTTCCTGCCATCCTTTCAATGGAAATAAAATAGAAGCATACAAACGGCTGTCACGATTACGGAACTCCTGCATATAAGGGATTGACTTGATGTCCAATGTAGGCACCTTTTCACGGAACACTGCCGGAGCAACCGATTTATAAGTTTCTCCCACCGGCTCTGCAAAATACTTCATCCACATATCGGCAAAACGTGCACGTCTGGTTTCTTCGGAAGGAATTTCAGGAAGAGTTTTTCCATCAATGCTCCAATAGGCATCCACCAGATCCTGCATGGGCTCAAAAGAAGAGTATCCAGATCCCATCTGACTGGGACGAATATATGTATAACGAGTCCAATCACAGTTATTATCATCTGCCATGTATTCACGTGTCAGGATATATTCAGGATTACCCGGATTGGCATTCTCTTTGTGCCACAAGGTTTCATAACTGAACAATCCTTTTACAAACTTGTCTTTGTCAATACCCACTTCAGCAAAATCAATATATTTCTCCATTTCATCAGCTTCCTGCTGTTGTGCCGCATTCAAAGAAGTTACACGGAACAAGGAATGATGTCCTTCCGATATCACTTTGCCGGCAGAAGCCTCAGCCTCTATATAGTTACCGAAATAAAGGGCAGCGCGGGCACGCAAAGCCAAAGCAGCGGCACGGGTAATACGGCTTGACTCATACAAATAACTGCCATCATATTCATCAGGAAGTATTTCGGCTATTTCATTCAGCTCGCTCAAAATAAAAGCCTGTACTTTTTCTGCCGGATCGCGTTTTGCATAAGGTGCATTATATTCGGGCACATCAGTAAAAAGATAGGCCTTGCCAAACTTCGTAGTCAGTTGTAAATACTGCCAGGCACGGAAGAAACGGGCTTCTGCCTTCATACGTTCCTTCAGTCCTTCACTGATATCACATTTATCTACATTGATGATAAAATTATTGGCTATGCGGACTGTACTATAACCATAACCAAAATCATTCCCTGCCGTGATACCATTGGTTTGTACCAACTCATAGGGACCTTCCCACGGTTTATGGCTATGCGCGTTATCGGTATACATTTCATCCCAGATATCCATGCCCGGGAGTTCTGCATACAACGCGTTCAATCCATTCCAAGCATCTTTCTCGTTTTTCCAGAAAGTCTCGGTAGATATATCAGAAGGTGGAACAACGTCCAAATCACATGAAACCATAGATGCACACAGCAGTGCAGAAAATGTGATATATTTAATGTTGAATTTCATAATTTTATTTTTTTGAATTAGAATGATACGTTAACACCAAAGGCTACAGATTTAGCACCAAAAGCACTGATACCACGTCCGGTAGAGGATTCGGGATCAAAGTCCTTCATGTCTTTGTCGGCACGGAAGGTAAACAAGTTCTCGCCGGTAAGGAAGAATTTAAGAGAAGACAATCCCCAACGAGTTACCGCATCCTTCGGAACCATATATCCCAAGCTGATGGTCTTAATACGGAAGTAATCGGCATCAAACAACTGGTAATCAGAGAAATGCTTATTATATTCATCATAGTAATTACCTCCATACAAACGGGGACATGCTGCATTTGGATTCGGATTATCTTCATTCCAACGACTTAAATGATACTTTCTCGGATTAGAATTCAACATAAAGGCAAACACCTGTTCTGACTCAAAAGCCACACTGGTACCGGAAACGCCTTGGCCAAATGCCGACAATTCAAAATTCTTCCATTGCAAATTGATATTTATACCATAAGTAAAATCGGGTACATCTTTGCCAATAATAGTGCGGTCATCATCGGTAATGTCATCTCCCCATTCCACATTTTCACGCTGGGGTACATACTTAATGTCACCGGCATTAGGCTTGCGTCCGTATTTATAATAATGTCCCGCATCAATCTCTTCCTGGGTATACAGTCCATCCGTTTCCAGGCCATAATAAGAACCGATGGCTTCTCCTTCTTTCAGAATATATCTGACTACATCTCCACCATTCTGTATCATATTGTCTGATCCGGCCAAGGTTACGATTTCATTGTTATTAGTAGCAATGTTACCACTTACAGAATAAGACAGGTCACCAATCTTATTGCGGTAGGTTGCTGCCAATTCAAAACCTGTATTACGGACTTTGGCCAAATTCATAACCGGTTTTGTCCAAATACCCGTTTCTGCCGGAACGTTATAGCCCAACAAGATATCTTTAGTATTTTTGATATAATAATCGGCAGTCACACTTAGTTTATTATCGAACAAATCTACATCCAAACCGAAGTCCGCCAAAGCTACAGTCTCCCAACCCAAAGTCTTGTTAGTAATCTGTGCTTCAAGCACCCCCTTCACCGGCTCATCATTAAAATTATAATTTGCATTGCTGCTCAGCAATTCAAAATAGTCATAATATCCTACATTGTTGATATTACCCAACGTACCATACGAAGCTCTCAGTTTCAAGTTATTCAGCCAAGCTATCGGTTTCATGAACGATTCTTCGCTGATACGCCATCCGGCGGAGAAAGAAGGGAACCATCCCCAACGGTTGTCCTTATGGAAACGCGAGGAAGCATCAGCACGAAGATTGGCTTCAAACAAGTAACGGTCTTTATATGAATAGTTTATACGACCAAAGTAAGAAAGCATTTTGCTCTCCACAATACCACGTCCATCAGGTAAATCTTTTGAAATATTATTACCTTGTTCTATATCTTCCAGACCATCGCTTACAAAATCTGTTCGTTTACTATATAACCGTTCATACTTATAATGCTCGTAGGATGTACCAACCAGAAAATTCACCGCATGTTGTCCCAGTTTCAAATCATACTTGGCAGTAAGAGTAGTCATCATATTGCTGTTGCTGATCCAATACATACTCATTGAGTTCGGACTACTGTTGCCCGTACCGGGAATTTCCTTTCCTGTTTCAAAATGTACTACTTCAGGATACTCAGCCGAATAACTCTTGCTTTTATATTCATAACGCTTATAATCCAATTGTCCCGAAATGACCAAGTTCTCAATAGGTTTCAAATCAAAACCCAAATCATACATGGTATTTTCCGTAGTACTTTTGCTCCAGTTGTCAAAACTAAGCGTACGGAGTGGATTACTATTCATAAAGGTTTGTGTTGCATCCTTACCTCCGGCTATACTACCCCATTCGCCATTAGACTGCTGAGCCACCATAATAGAAGGAACCAAAACAAAATTGGCAATCCATGGAGTGCCGTTTTTTGTATCGGAACTATTACGAATATACTTCACTCCGGTTTTCAAAGTCAGCCATTTGGTGACATCACTTTGAAGGTTAAGATTCAGATTATAACGATCGTCAGTAACCCCCGGCATGAAATTATCATTAAATACATAGCCCACACTGCTAAAGAAACGTACTTTCTCACTGCCTCCGCTAAAGTTCAAAGAATGTTGGGTAGTCAGCACATGTTTGTCCAATACCAGATCAGCCCAATTCGTATTTGGATAGTAATCGGGATTGCTGCCATCTCTAAACCATCCGATTTCTTCATTCGTATAAGCCTGATTTTTTCCTCCTGAAGGATTGGCGTTATATTTAGCTTCATTTAATAAGGTCGCATAATCCCATGAATCAAGGACATCCGGTAAATAAGTCGGAGTTTTGACTCCGACATATCCACTATAAGCCACATTCATTTTCTCTGCCTTTCCTCCTTTAGTCGTAACCAATACAACTCCATAGGCTGCACGAGAACCGTAAATGGCCGAGGAAGCAGCATCTTTCAAGAATGAAATTGACTCAATCGTGTTCGGATCAAGATTGGAAAATACCGTAGCATCTGCAATAGCACCATCGATCACATATAATGGAGCAGAAGTTCCCAAATTACCACGACCACGGAAATTAATAGAAGGTGTTGAACCCGGACGAGAAATAATAGTTACACCGGGAACGGTTCCTTGTACGGCAGACAAAACATTAGTCTGCACACGGTCTTTGATATCATCTGTACTGACAGAAGCAACAGCACCGGTCAAGTTTACTTTCTTTTGAGTACCGTAACCAATCACTACCACTTCATCCAGTGTTTTCGTGTCTTCTTTCAACGTTACATTATAAGAAGTAACTCCAGATTGCACTTTTACCACTTGAGGAAGATAGCCGATATAGCTAATCTGCAATTCATTACCCGAGACTGTCAATGTAAAGTTACCATCGAAATCGGTAATCGTACCATTGGTCGGAGCCCCTTTCTCTACTACAGAAGCACCGATGATAGGCTCTCCCAAAGCATCTTTCACACAACCGGTCACTTTCTTTGCCTGCTGCTGTTGTTGTTTTTCTACAGCAGCCACGGCATTCGCCTTTGACACAATGATCTGATTATTTACTATCTTATAAGTATAACCAGAATTTTTAAACATCTGGGCCAAGACTTGTTCAATAGTAGCATTCTGAGCCTTTACTGAAACCTTTTTGTCCAGTTTGATCTGATTGTCATTATAGAAAAAAGTATAGTCACTTTGTCCTTCCACTTCCTGCATAATCGTATGCATGGAAACATTTGACTTATTCAATGAGATGGTACCAGATTGGGCATTAACAGGTATTGCACAAACAGCACACGCCACTAATGGCACAAAAAAGTTGCCTTTTTTACTTTTTGCGGATAAAATAACCGCTGGTTCGTTTTTTTTCATAAATACATAATTCTTTATTAGACTAAAATCAACATGATTTTCAAAATACAGTGATAGAGGCTATGGATAGTCAAGCCTGTCTACAGTAGTTTTCACAATTGTTTTTCATACTATCATTTTTATAATTACTATTTCATTTCTTCTATGATATAATGATCATTACTTATTAATCTATAATTTAATGGCGCACTGTGTGAAATATAATTCAAAATCAAATCCAATGATTCGCTGTGCATCGTAAAAGTAAAGTGATAATGTCTGGCAATATGGGGGGCACATTCAATCTTTTGTCCATACCATTTTTCCAACCGTTCCAAAATCATCTCTAATGTCTCATTTTTAAAGCTCATTCTTTTTCCTTGCCGCCAAGATGAATAAGCATCCGCGTCAATAGTAGTGAGACTAATGCCATCAGTCTTGCTATATGTCAACTTTTCGTTCGGTTTCAAAACATAACTTCCGCCTTTCTGTTGATTACTTTCAAGTACTTCCACTTTTACTTTTCCAGTCAACAATACAGTTTCGCCCTCCTCATCACCATCATAACTAAACACTTCAAAAGAAGTACCCAACACAGTCACGTCCATTTTCTGGGTTTTTACAACAAAAGGGTGTGTTTTATCAGGCGTCACTTCAAAAAAGGCTTGTCCCGAAAGCTGTACTTCCCTTTTCTCCCCAGAAAACTCTTTTGGATAAGTAAGCCGGCTGCCTGCATTCAACATAACCTTTGTACCATCAGCCAATCTCACGGAATCCATTGATTGGTATCCGGTATTCACTACATATATAATTTCTTCACCACTATTTTTCATCAACAACAAAGCTGAAAGCACCATACATACTGCAATCATCGCAGCCATTCCATATTTATAAAAGGATTTCTTTATAAAAGGAAACCTCCGCCCTCTTACTTTCTTCATAATACCATTCAGTATCTTTTCTTCCCTCACCAAATCCACTGCCTCTTCGGACATTTCTTCCCATTGTCTATGAAAAGTATCATTTACATATTCATAGTTATTCAATGCCGCACGCTCCTCCGGGCTTAAAGAGCATTTGCTTTCAAACAGCTTTTTTATAATATCTTCGTTCTTTGTTTTCATCCCTTTATTTGATACCCCTACGGAAATTCATCCATAAAATTTCCCCTGTACTTACTATAAATACACGCCCAAAAAAGACATACCCCCAATGCAAGGATACATTTTGCTCAAAAAAAATAAACTATGATTATTTAAAAGATAAAAATCAGATAAAGCATAATGTTCTTCTTTAAGAACTTGATTGCTTCATTAATATGTCGTTCTACTGTTTTCTCACTGATATTCAACCGAGTAGCAATTTCTTTGTAGGTCAGATGTTCATCACGACTCATCTTAAAAAACTTCTTGTTGACGAGGTGGCAACCCACCCACCATCCTTTTAATAAATTCTTTTAAATCAGCTGCACTTAGCTCATCTTCCATATCATAATAATCCATTGCAGCACTCAACACCGTAAGTTTATAGGCATTCTCATTGAAACTTTTACGAAACTGATTAAAAATAAGATTGCGTGTAATAATAAAAAGATATCCCTTAAAATTATCATCCGCACGTAAAAAATCACGTGTCTCCCACACTTTCACAAACACTTCCTGCACCACTTCCTCAACTTCTGTTATGGAAGACAAATACAGACGAGAGAAATTATAAACTTTAGACCAATACAATCTATACAAAGTTGTAAATGCCTTTTCATCTCCATTTTTTTAATAATATAATCAGTTCTTTTTCCGACATCGCATACAAAATCTGCACAAATATATTATTAATAGTTAAGAAAAGAAGCAATATTATTTATTTTTTAAACAAAGAAAAAAAATCATCATAGAAAGTACAGATTTCTACATTATGAAAAGCCACCCAATAAATCAGCGGAGAAAATCTGTAATCAATATAGCCAAAGAAAAGATGCAATCAAAAAAAAGAATCTGTAAATGCTTACTTCCCAACAGCATCTACAGATTCTTATTCATTTTATTCTTGCAGAACGAACACGTTCTTTATTTCTCCAATGCTTTCATTAATTCTTTTTTTACGGTATCCACCCCCGGAAAACCGGTGTGTTTTTGAATAACAGCCCCTCCTTATCAACAATAATATAAGTCGGAACGCCCTGTATGCTGAACTGCTTGCTCAAGTATTTCCATTGAGCCGCCGTTACCCGGTAATGCTCTCCATGAATATCCGGAATTATGTTATCCCACGTTTCCTTGGGCGAGTTCTCTCCGGCAATAAAAACATATACAATATCTTTACCTTCAAGATCTTTCTTCATCGGTTTCATCTGTTTCATAGCCATTTGCAAGGACCGCACCAAGTTGCCCAGAAATCAACCAAATCACCTTACCCTTAAATTTAGAAATGATGGAATAAAATAAATCTTCATCTTTTACTTCTCCGGATTCATTAACGGTATAACCTTTCTTTTTCTTATTAGCTTCAATCGTTTCCAAAAGACGGTTGTTCATCTTTGTCAGTCTGCCGAGATAATAAGGGTCACTCATCTTCCGTATCTCCTCAAAATCATGTACAGTCAATGGAGTGAAGTCACTGATTTTCTGAGCATATTTCATCATTTTCTGCAAGTCGAAAAAAGTCCTTGGTCTGTGCCCAAATATCCGGCTATAATCTTTTTCAAAATATAGTCTTGCTGCATAGAACTGAATTCTTTAAACAATTCATCGTATTTTATTCGCAATTCGCCCATTTTTTCCTGATAGACAGATGTTTTTCCGGTATCTGTATCAGCCTTGAACTCACGTATTATCTTAGCATCTTCAGCAGAAACTTTATCGGAAGAGAGAATAAACGCAAATATATCACTCAACTCATCATCCATCTTCACCCTCAGATAGCCCATTCCCCTTACCAAATCAGCATAACCATTGGCATAAAGCATGACAGGCGAGTTCAGTATATTCAACTGCCGGATATAGTCATAGAAATCATCACTCAATTCCGGTTGTTTAAACTTTTGATAAGCTTCACGAACCGGTAATCCACTGCACTGCACATAAGCATAGGCTAAATTAGAACTTACACGGGTCAATGTCAAAGTACAAAGCAAATCATTCTGAGCCAATAAAAGCTCCCGGTATGCCTGACTTCTTTTCTTATCGGAACAGATAGCGGATTTGGTTTCTTCATATTTTTTCAACCAATAAGCTTTATACTGACCGGCAGTCATATTATATAAATCATTCATATTCCAATGAACCATTCCCCATACATCCATCAAATGTTCATCATCGGTTATCATTTCATCATTCAAAGCCGCCATGGTACCTGAAAAATAGACTTTCTTTCCACCAGCACGCTTGCCTTTCAACAATTTGCTTTCAGAACGACTCAACTCACGCAAGTTGACAGCCATATCCAATTCACCACCGGGAACCAAAAAGACGTCAAAATAAATATCACGTCCCACAGAAAAACTGACCGTAGTCGGAGCACAAAGTTCAATCTCTGTCCGAAATGTTCCGTCTTCATTCACCTTTATTTCAGTATCCTCAAATTTTGCCGTCAACAAATCACAAATCCTACAAGAAAACGGAAGTGCATAGTGCTTCTCATAGTCTAACAAACGACCGGTTATCACTGATTTGCCATCTTTCAATTCAGCCTTAGGCAACGGTTCAGCGTAATTCAATTTCTGTTTCTTCACATCATCCGATAAATCCAATTCCGGTAATTTACCATCCAAATGGATTCCCCATACCTTGAAACAGTCCTCACAATCGCTCCTCAATGAAATCAATCACTTTCACTGTAGGGGGCAATAACGGAAAAATAAGACTAAAAGAAGCTTCACCGCTATCGGGCATCCAAAATTTTTCGCCCAAGGTAATTCCATTACCGGAACGAATCGGATACTTCTCTCCATTATCAGCCAACAAATAACTTTCATTACTTATCTGAATCCAATTATGAGGACGGAAAAAGGCTTTTACATCCAATACGGTTGCCGTATCCGAAACCACCACTCTGTCTATCTCGATAGTAGAAGAGCTACGAGCGATGAAAGGCGGCTGTTTAACCACCCTGTCTTTTGCCTGCAAAAGGCAGCAACTCACCATAGCAAGCAGTAAAATACCAAAGTTTTTCATTGTATCTTTTTTTTAAACATACTTACTTATTTCCCAAGTTCCTATCCAAAAGATTCTTTACTTCTTCGTATGCCTTTGTATATCCACGGGCCAAAGTAATACCATCCGGAGAGATTAACATAAGAATGGGAACTCCTGAAAAATAAAGGTCTTTCACTATAAAGCCATTGCCCTCATCCTCTGTGTAAACTGTAGTCCACGGATGGCTTAGCAATCCCTGTACCCGTTCATCTTTCTTAAACTCTTCAGAACTTCCCTGCAACGATTTCAACAAATCATCACGGGTAAATCCCAATACCTCCAAACCTTTTTCATGATATTTTTGATAGAGATCCGTTATTTTAGGATTTACCCAAAAAGTACCAGGACATAATCCCCAATGATAAATCAACACATATTTGCCTTTATAATCAGACAAAGACACCTTCCGGCCGTCTTTATCTGTCACTGTAAACTTCGCTGGCGCAAAGCCTACTTCAATATTCTTCAATACAAGCAATTGCTTGTCAAGTATTTGTCCAAAATATGAATTTTGAACCTCTGGAGTAAATTGTGCCAAACGCTCTTTCACATCCTTATAAGTAGCATCAAAAACAAAAGCGGATGCATACATAAAAGCGGCATATTCCATATCGTTCACTTTCAATGCCAGACTATCACGAACAGTCTTCAGCATTAGCGGACGATGATATTCATTATACATTTGCCCGTATTTTGCCACACTATCATTTTGCTTTGTATCCTGATATTTCAGTATCTGACTGAAGATATCAATCATTTCAGTATTGGAAGACGCAGTCAGGCTATCATACCTAGCCACCAACGAATTGTCATAAAAACCACCCGAATGACGAACCGCACCCAAGTAATCCAAAGACCCTTCCAGTTTTATATCATCACCTACGCGAGCTATAATCTCAGCTCCGCGAATACAACTCCGTAACGGTTCACCCACTTTAGGCTGATGCGTCAATAAATAAAAAGTAGTATGTTCCATAGGAATAAAAGCCGAGAAAATCCCCTCCTTTTCCACCAATATGGTATCTGTCCCGTCTTCTTTCCAATCGGGTAATAAAAAAGTTTTAAGAAAAAGAGTATCTCCAACCTGAAGCCCTTCCAAATGACCGGATAGTTTAAAGCCATCGGTCTGCATAGTTTGCCGGCATGACACTAGAGCCACTGCAAAGAGTGCCAAAGCTAAAATTTTCTTCATATATTCTTACTTTTATATAAATGACTTCCGTTATTTTGCATGACGAAGTGCCAACGTATCTTTTTTCTCTACAGGAAATGACTTTGTCGGAATATCACCTCTAAAGAAACCTTCCTCCTTTATTTTTTTGACACGTTTCCATGCCTGCTGGTAAAGTGTTATGCGGTCTTCCACCGGGTTCCCGTTTTCGTCCAAGGCATAACGCTGATCTTCGGGAACTGTAGCCATGTATTTCCTATAATAGCGAATGGCATTCTTCTCATCTTCTTTCCAATCATAGAGACAGGCTATTTTATAAAGAATGGAGTTTTTCTTTGTATAAATATATAACTTCTCCAAGGCTTCCACCTCTTTCTTTGTATCCCCCGCATAATCGTAACATTCTACCAACCCGTCATAAAGACGTACCATCATACTATCAGAAGGAACGGCTATGCGGAAGGCTTCTTCCATATATTCCACACCCTCCTTTTTCCAGGAAGTGCGTGCCGAAGCTTTTGCCAGATAATAGAGCACATTCACATCCATCGGATTTTTTTGATAAGCTTCTTTCAGATTATCGTATGCACCGTAAAACCAGTTATCCCCATAATGGGATACACCTAAATAGTAAAGAGTGAGAAAACTACGATCACCCAGTTCTTTTAATGACTCATAGCGTTTTACCGCCGTTCCGTACTCTTTCAGCATACAATAAGCCTTCGCATTCTGGCGGTTCACATCTATATTGGTGGTATCGGACAAACGATAAACTTCCGTCACATCAACAGCATCTTTAAACTGCTGATTGTTATTAAAAATACCGGCAATGCGTGCCACCGTCTGGGCATCCAACGAATCACGCCGATAGGCTATGTTATAACTGAGGAAGGCACTGGCGGCATCCTGCAATCCCCTCGTATGCCTGTCCCAGATACTTGTATCCGGTGGCCGACAAGGAATCGCGTTCCAACCAGCCATGACAAGCCGTACGCGCTTCTTCATAATCTTCGGAAGCTAATAAAGAGCGTATGAACTGCAACCGGAAAAATTTATTTTCCGGTTGCAAATTCATTGCCTTCTGATAACAGTTGGCCGCCCGACGGGAGTTACCCGTCAATTTGTAACACTCGGCAAGGTCGATCAAAACTTTTGTGTTTGTGCTGTCTTTCAAGATAAGAGAGTTCAATACCCCTATGGCTTCCGGATAACGGTTCATCGCTTTCAGCGCCTGAGCTTTGGTAATCAGCAACAAAGAATCCTGACAATCGGGTTCAATCAGCGTAACTACTGTCTCATAATCATAATTATCCATTGCCTGACGAATTCCATCATTCACCTGGGCAAACAACGAAACGGGGAGCATACATAGCAGCAGTGTTACAAATTTTTTCATATCTTTATTCTTATTGTTTCTTTGTGGTAATCAATATCACGCCATTCTTGGCTTTGGCTCCATAAATGGCAGTACCTGCCGCATCCTTCAACACCGAAATAGATTCAATGTCCGAAGCATTCATTTTTTCCATTTGACTATAAGGCTTTTCTATCCCATCAACTATAAGCAATGGTTTCTCCTTCCAATCTTTCAACGAAAAAGTTTCCTTACCTATCCGCAATGGATTTTCTTGAAAAACAGTGTCTGTCTTCAACTCCAAATGACGTGCTTCATTTGATTTGATATCTTTACCGTCTAGTCTGAAAGTGACGGGAACCGTATATTTCACACGCACAGGCTGACCTTTCTGCATACCTGGTTTCCATTTCGGCATAATGGAAATGACTCGAATAGCCTCACCGTCCAAATCCGGATCAATGCTCCTGACAACTTTGGGATTGGCTATATTACCATCTTTCTCAACTACAAATTGTACAATAACCTTTCCCTGTACTCCAGCTTTCTGAGCCTCCACTGGATATTTGATATTCTTCCCCAAGAATTTCAAACATTCTCCCATACCACCCGGAAACTCAGGCATCTCTTCAACAACCTGAAAAACCGGAATTTCATCAGAAGCTTCTTCACCACCTCCATAACCTACTACAACCACTTCCTGTGTCTTAGTTGTGATTTCTCCCTCCAAATACACTTTTAAAGATTTAATTTTTCCAATAAGTTTCTCTGTAATAGTCAATTCCTTTGTTTTCATATTTATATATGAAACACTCAAAGTAGCCCCAACAGGCATTGATATAACAAAATTTCCATCTAAATCAGTGATCGTACCCGAAGTGGTACCTTTGATAATCACACTAGCACCTACAACCGGAGCGTTTGTACTTTTTCTAATACCTGCCCTTGCACTTTTATTTCCTTTGCAGGATGTTTTTCGGGACTTTTAACCTCTTCGGTTTTCATAATTGCCGTTAAATCATTAACTTTGACGGCTGAAATCTCATCTAACTCACTAGAGATTTCGGGGCGGGCAAAGGCTGCCACGGCAATGGCTGCCAATGGAAGCACATACAGGTACTTGAGTCGTGCCCACGGATTGGATTTCTTTTTTAACATCATAGTAATACGTTTTTTAAGTGAACTGTGATTGAAGCTGTTGGCCATAGAGTAGAGCCTTGTGCCGACAGCTTTTTTTATTAATAACAACTGATATTTCTTTGCATCAATACCTTGTGCAATCACGCTTTCGTCCGCTTCGAACTCGTGTATGTTCTGTAGTTCCTGTTTCAATAACCAGGAGGCAGGATTGAACCATTGGAAAAAGATGCAGATATCCGCTATAAGTAAATCTATGGAATGTCTCTTCCGTATATGGGCATATTCATGCGTCAGTATTTCCTCACCGTTTTCCTTCAGGTCTTTCTCAGAGATCATTACAAACTTCATCCAACTGAAAGGTGCGATTTTTTTCTGATGGGTAATCAGCGTGATGCCATTTTCCTGACGGACAAGGGTGCTACCCTTTATCAGCCTCAGCATACGGGTCAGCGACCATACATTACGTAAAAAGAAGAATACAATACCCAACAAATAAACCATCAGCAACACTTCACGCCATGTAATGGCAGATACGGGAGCAGCTTCTACAGTAGCAGTCCGATTAAGATCAGCCATAAGCAGAAGTTCTTCCCAAGTCAGCAATTGTTGACTGACTTCCATCGGTTCTTTCATGGTCACTTCCGCAAAAGGAATGGCACAGGACAATATCAGTATTCCCAACAAGGCAATACGGTTGAAACGATGGAATGTCTCACGGCTCAGCAACAGGCGGTAAAATAAATAAAATACCGCCAGACAAACTGCCGACTTTACAATATATACAAAAAATGCTCCCATAGTATGTATCTTTAATTATTCTCTTTATCCGGATTATTCATGCGCCTTTTCCACATCCCGGATAAGCTGCTTCAATTCATCCAAAGAAATCTCCTCCTCCTTCACCAGTGAAGAAACCGCTCCTAAATAAGAGTTATTGAAATATTTACTGATAACCCCTTTCAACGTCTTCTTCTTAAAATCATCACAGCTTACCACCGCATAATACTGATAGGTATTTCCAAATACCTCATGACTGAGAAACCCCTTTTCCTCCAATCCTCTCACAATGGTAGACAGAGTATTGAAATGCGGACGCGGTTCATCATAAAAATCAAGTAACTGTTTTACAAACAACGGGCCTTTTTCCCAAAAATAACCCATAATTTCTTCTTCCTTTGCTGTCAACATTTTCATAATCTTTCTTTTGATTATCACAAAGAACTAAAACTTTTAGTTATAAAACTAATTTTCATAGTTAAAGTAAACTAAACGCTTTAGTTACCTGCTGTAAAACAGTATATCCCGTTTTCACCTGCTGATGCAAACGGGATATACTTATCACAAATAATCCACCTATAAGGAGACTACAGATCTCTATATACTTATACTTCCCTGAACAATCTATTATTCGTCAATGACCGGTTATTTTCCGTCAGCCTTTTCAAACGGAGAAGTGCCTCCATATAATAATAATCAGCATAAATGATGGATGCATCAATCTCTGATCCGGCAGGCAAGTGTCCTGTGGAATGAAGCAGGAAAGCAGGTTTACTTTTACCACACTGGTATTTGTCGGAACTCAGGCTGGTCAGCATTTTTACAGCCGCCTGTTTATATTCCAATGCTTTTTCAGCCGGCAGATAACCGGACATTCTAATAAAGCAGAAGCTACCACACAAGCAGCAGAAGCATCCCGGGGAGCATCAGGAATGGACGGATCATTAAAATCCCAATAAGGAACATAGTCTTCGGGCAGATTTTCAGATATACATCCGTTACCTTTTGTACAAAATCGAGGTAACGGACATCTTTTGTTTCCCGATAAACGACTGTATAACCATAGATAGCCCATGCCTGACCACGAGCCCACATACTGTCATCCGAATAACCTTGATGGGTCACTCCCTTGATAAATTCACCTGTCAGGGTATCATACACTGTTACATGATAAGAGGTATAATCCGGACGAAAATGATATTTCATCGTCTTATCCGCATGAGCCACGGCAATGTCAAACAAATAAGGATTACCTCCATTCTTGGCTGCCCAGAAAAGCATTTCCAGATTGATCATATTGTCCATGATGGTATTATGACCGCCAAACATTTTCACATTGCGAGGCCATGAAAGCATAGTACCTACACGGGGATTGAACAATGCTGATAACGAATCAGCCGTATTGATTATAACTTGCTTATATTCCGGATTACCGGTCAGACGATAACCATTACCATAGCTACAAAAACCAAAAAACCCAAATCATGATCGTATGCAGGAATCTCCGA
>ENA-OQDT01001209-OQDT01001209.1-human-gut-metagenome-genome-assembly--contig:-NODE-1209-length-15514-cov-4.696172_pt1 | contig 15514 bp, 19 predicted proteins | sample MGYA00242786_ERZ504617 | MGnify/ENA primary metagenome ERZ504617 (study PRJEB26092, sample SAMD00036337) | human gut metagenome | host: Homo sapiens | study: EMG produced TPA metagenomics assembly of...
GTATGTATGGCATCCGCATGGCAGTCGTTCTGGTGGTATTTTTTATTACCGCTTATTTTAAGATCGGCAGCATGGTCGGTGTGCTGCTTGGAGTGATGACTCTGAAAGTCGGAGCATATATGCAGCCTTTGTTTCAGAAAATAAAAAGAAAAGAAGGTGAATGAGTGAGAGCAGGTTTTTTGCTGGCGGCAAGTGGTGACGTGGATTTTATGATCCATGGACTGTTCAAGTACAGGTTATTCGGACAGGAATTCTGGATCACGACCACGCATGTCAGCATACTCGTGGTGATGCTGGTACTGTTTGTGTTTGCACTTGCGGCAAACCGGACGATGCGTCACGCACAGGAAGTGCCGGGATTTTTCCAGAACATCGTCGAGATGATCGTGGAAATGCTGGATGGCATGGTAGAGAGCAGTATGGGAAGTTATGCGAAGAAATATCGCAATTACATCGGATCGATCTTTATCTTTATCTTTGTCAGCAATATCTCAGGTCTGTTTGGGCTTCGGCCTCCGACAGCGGACTATGGCGTAACACTTCCACTGGGAATTATCACATTTTGTATCATACAGTACAACAATGTGAAGTATAACAAATTCGGTGCATTTACCGATCTGTTTAAGCCGATCCCGATTCTCTTCCCGATCAACCTGATCGGAGAGATCGCAGTGCCGTTTTCTCTGTCACTGCGTCTGTTCGGAAATGTGCTTTCCGGAACGGTTATGATGTCACTGATCTACTCGCTGCTTTCCAGGATTGCAGTGGGCTGGCCGGGATTTCTTCATATTTACTTTGATCTTTTCTCCGGTGCAATACAGACCTATGTGTTCTGTATGCTGACAATGGTATTTACTTCACAGAAAATGCCGCAGGAAAATTAAAAGATGTCAAAGCCCGGAAGCGGATCCGTTCGCAGCAGGTGGGCGGCATCAACTGGCAACATCAAGAAATCATATTTTAATATTTAGGAGGTACATCTCATGGATGGAATTACAGGTAAGGCACTGGTATTAGCATGCTCTGCCATTGGTGCAGGTCTTGCAATGATTGCAGGTATTGGTCCTGGTGTAGGTCAGGGTATTGCAGCCGGATATGGTGCAAGTGCAGTAGGAAGAAACCCGGGGGCAAAAGGTGATATTATGTCAACCATGCTTTTAGGTCAGGCAGTTGCAGAGACAACAGGTCTTTATGGTCTTGCTATCGCATTTATCCTGCTGTTCGCAAACCCGCTGATCGGCAAGCTGTAAAAAGGGGGCAAAACGTTGGAACGACTGTTTAATCTGGATCCTCAGCTGATTCATGACGCCGTTCTGCTGGCACTTGCAGTATTTGTCATGTTTACGTTTCTGTCCTATCTGCTGTTTAATCCGGCAAGAGATTTCTTGAAAAAGAGACAGGATAAGATCAAAAATGATCTGGACACTGCGGCAGCAGACAAAGAAGATGCACGTAAACTCAAAGAAGATTATAATGCGAAGATTCAGAATATCAATGCAGAGGCAGAGGAGATCCTGGCACAGGCAAGACAGAAAGCCCTAGATAACGAAGCGAAGATCATTGCAGAGGCAAAAGGAGAAGCTGCAAGGATTCTTGCAAGAGCAAATGCCCAGGTTGAGCTGGAGCGGAAAGCTGCCGCAGATGATATGAAGAAAGAAATGATCGCACTTGCATCTTTGATGGCAGAAAAGGCAGTAGCCGGTGCGGTTGATGCAAAAGTTCAGGATACGATGGTAGAGAGTACACTGAAAGAAATAGGGGAGGACACATGGCGAAAGTAGCGGCGAAGGTATACGGTGACGCGCTGCTCGAGCTGGCGGTGGAAGAGAACCGCTGTGACCAGTTTCTGGAAGAGATCTGTGCCGTAGAGAACGCACTTGACCAGAATCCCCAGGCAGAGACGCTGCTCTGCCATCCGGGTATCGGCAGCGAGGAAAAGCAGGATTTTATCGAAAAATGTTTCAAGGGAAACGTCTCAGACGATATGACAGGATTTTTACAGATCCTTGTGAAGAAGGGACGCTTTTCTGAGAGAAATGCCATATTTGCATATTTTACAGCTAAAGTGAAAGAATACAAAAAAAATTGGTGTGGCTCTGGTGACATCTCCATTTGAGCTTACCGCAGAACAGAAGAGTAAGATTGAAAAGAGACTTCTGGATACTACGGACTACAAAAAGATGGAGATCACATACCGTGAGGATAAGACGCTGATCGGCGGTCTGGTGATCCGGATCGGAGACCGTGTCATTGACACCAGTATAAAGAGCAGGCTGGAAGAGCTGAGGCTGCAGCTCATGGGAATTTCCCTCGAAGCCTGAGAGAAGAAAACAGCATGAAAGAAGGTGCAAAGACCTTATGAATTTGAAACCTGAGGAAATAAGCTCAGTGATAAAAGAAGAGATCAAAAGATATTCTTCCCATATGTCCGTTGCAGAAGTGGGCACGGTCATTCAGGTTGCAGATGGTATCGCACGTATCCACGGCCTTGAGAAAGCGATGCAGGGTGAGCTTCTGGAGTTTCCGCATGGTGTGCGGGGCATGGTGCTCAACCTGGAGGAGGATAACGTAGGTGCTGTACTGCTCGGTGATGCAACAAATATCGAAGAGGGCGATATCGTAAAGACGACAGGTACCGTTGTGGAAGTTCCGGTAGGCGATGAGATGATCGGCAGGGTTGTCAATGCCCTTGGACAGCCGATCGATGGCAAAGGTCCGATCTCAAGCAGGAAATTCCGTAAGATTGAAAGAGTAGCTTCCGGAGTTATCGACCGAAAGAGCGTAGATACTCCGCTTCAGACAGGTATCAAGGCAATTGACTCCATGGTGCCGATCGGAAGAGGACAGCGAGAGCTGATCATCGGAGACCGTCAGACGGGTAAGACAGCGATCGCGATTGATACGATCATCAACCAGAAGGGTCAGAATGTAAAATGTATTTATGTAGCCATCGGTCAGAAAGCATCGACCGTTGCAAATATTGTCAAGACTCTGGAAGAAAACGGAGCCATGGATTATACAACCGTTGTGGCATCCACATCCAGTGAACTTGCCCCACTGCAGTATATCGCACCGTATTCCGGATGTGCGATCGGAGAAGAATGGATGGAGAACGGAGAGGACGTACTGATCATTTACGATGACCTGTCCAAGCATGCGACGGCTTACCGTACACTTTCCCTGCTTCTGCGTCGTCCGCCAGGCCGTGAGGCTTATCCGGGAGACGTTTTCTATCTGCATTCCAGACTGCTGGAGCGTGCGGCGAGACTTTCCGACGAACTTGGCGGAGGATCTCTGACGGCACTGCCGATCATCGAGACACAGGCAGGCGATGTTTCCGCCTATATTCCGACAAACGTTATTTCCATCACCGACGGTCAGATCTACCTGGAGACGGAGATGTTCAACGCAGGATTCCGCCCGGCGGTAAATGCCGGACTTTCTGTATCACGAGTTGGAGGTTCCGCTCAGATCAAGGCAATGAAAAAGATCGCTGCCCCGATCCGAGTAGAGCTGGCACAGTTCCGTGAGCTGGCATCTTTTGCACAGTTTGGTTCCGAACTGGATGCCGATACCAAAGAAAAGCTGGCTCAGGGCGAGCGTATCCGTGAAGTCCTCAAACAGCCGCAGTATGCACCGGTTCCGGTAGAATATCAGGTTATCATTCTGTATGCGGCTACCAGAAAACATCTGCTGGATATCCCGACAGAAAAGGTTCTGGATTTCGAAGAGTCACTGTTTGAATACATCAAGACCAAATATCCGGAGCTTCCGGAGAGCATCAAAGAGACCAGGGTACTTTCCGACGATGCAGAACAGAAACTGATCCAGGCGATCGGTGAGTGCAAAGCAAAATTTTCTGCAGCTGAATAAAGCAGCACGATGACGGAAAAGAAAGCAGGAGGATGATACCATGGCTTCAATGAGAGATATTCAGAGGCGCAGAAACAGTATCGCCAGCACACAGCAGATCACAAAAGCCATGAAGCTGGTTTCCACCGTAAAGCTTCAGAGGACGAGGGAAAAAGCGGAAGAATGCAAACCGTATTTTAACCATATGTATGCCACGGTGACCAGTATGCTTGCGCGTACCGGCATTGTGGAACACCCTTATCTGAAAAGCGGAAAATCGGAAAAAAAGGGTGTGATCGTCATCTCCTCCAACAGAGGACTGGCAGGCGGTTACAACTCCAACATCGTGAAAATGCTCACGCAGGGCGAACTGGAAGGAAAAGGAGATTCTGATCTATAACATCGGCCGCAAAGGGCATGAAGCACTGGAACGAAAAGGCTATGAGATCGCAGAAGATTACAGCGAGGTGATCAATACCCCTCTGTATTCGGATGCGGTGGAGATCAGCCAGAGGGTCCTGAAAGATTTCGAGGAAGAGAAGATCGGAGAGATCTATCTTGTCTATACCAGCTTCAAAAACACGGTGGTACATGAGCCGAAACTTTTAAAGCTGCTTCCGGTGGAATTCAGTGACAAAGAGCTGTCCGATGCAGAGCGGAATACGCCGATGAACTACAAGCCGGGCGAGGAAGAAGCCCTGGATATGATTATACCGAAATATATCGCAAGTCTTCTGTACGGAGCGTTAAACGAGGCGGCAGCCAGTGAGAACGGAGCACGTATGCAGGCAATGGATGCTGCTACGAGCAATGCAGAGGACATGATGGAAAGCCTGGAACTGCAGTACAACCGTGCAAGACAGGGCTCGATCACGCAGGAGCTGACCGAGATCATTGCAGGAGCCGAGGCTGTTGAATAGAAACGTCTGCCGCAGCGTATGCGGCATTACTAGGAGGAAACATGGCAGAACAAATTCAAGGAAAGATCACGCAGATCATTGGTGCGGTCCTGGATATTAAATTTCCGGAAGGCAAGCTGCCAAAGATCTACGATGCGATCCATATCGCAGCTCCGGACGGCGGTGTGCTGACAGCAGAAGTTGCACAGCACTTAGGTGACGATACGGTGCGATGCATTGCGATGGGACCAACCGACGGGCTGGTCCGCGGTGCAAAAGCGACTGCAACCGGTGCACCGATCACCGTTCCGGTCGGAGAAAATACACTTGGCCGTATCTTCAATGTAACCGGAGATGCAATCGATAAAAAACCGGCACCGGAAGGAGTCGAGTATTTACCGATCCACAGAAAAGCACCTTCTTTTGAAGAACAGTCCACATCTACCGAGATTCTGGAGACCGGTATCAAGGTAGTCGATCTGCTTTGCCCGTATCAGAAAGGCGGAAAGACCGGTCTGTTCGGAGGGGCAGGTGTAGGAAAGACCGTCCTGATCCAGGAGCTGATCCACAATATCGCAACCGAGCATGGCGGATATTCGGTATTTACCGGAGTTGGTGAGCGTACACGAGAAGGAAACGACCTCTATCATGAGATGGAGGAATCCGGAGTTATCAATAAGACCACCATGGTGTTCGGACAGATGAACGAGCCGCCGGGAGCACGTATGCGTGTCGGTCTTACCGGCCTTACCATGGCGGAATATTTTCGTGACCAGGCAGGAAAAGATGTCCTGCTGTTCATCGACAATATTTTCCGTTTTACACAGGCAGGTTCCGAGGTTTCCGCCCTGCTTGGACGTATGCCGTCCGCAGTAGGATACCAGCCGACACTGCAGACCGAGATGGGTGCTCTCCAGGAGCGTATCACTTCCACGAAGAGCGGTTCCATCACATCCGTACAGGCTGTTTATGTACCGGCAGATGACCTGACAGACCCGGCACCGGCCACGACATTCGCACATCTGGATGCTACGACCGTACTTTCACGTTCGATCGTAGAACTTGGAATCTATCCGGCAGTTGATCCGCTGGAGTCTACATCCCGTATTCTGGACCCGCGTATCGTCGGTGAGGAGCATTATAAAACAGCACGAGGCGTGCAGGAGATCCTGCAGAAATATAAGGAACTTCAGGATATCATCGCCATCCTTGGTATGGACGAGCTTTCCGAGGATGACAAGCTGGTCGTGAGCCGTGCAAGAAAAGTACAGAGATTCCTGTCACAGCCGTTCTTTGTGGCAACACAGTTTACCGGTCTGGACGGACGTTATGTGCCGCTCTCTGAGACCATCCGCGGATTCCGCGAGATCCTCGAAGGCAAGCATGATGATGTTCCGGAAAGCTATTTCCTGAATGCAGGCTCAATCGATGATGTCACAGCCCGCATGAAATAGGGAGGTGCAAAATGGCAGCAGACAATCTTTTTGATCTGAAGATCATTACACCGGACCGTGTATTTTACAGCGGAAAAGCAAGCTTTCTGGAGCTGAATACCGTAGAAGGCGGGATTGGTATCTATAAGAACCATATTCCGATGACAACCGTTCTGGAGCCGGGGATCGCCACGATCACCGAAGAAGGCGGAAATAAAAAAGAAGCAGCACTGCACACCGGATTTATGGAAATCTTAGGTGACAGGATTACGATCCTTGCAGAGATCGCCGAGTGGCCGGATGAGATCGACCGCAACCGGGCACAGGAGGCAAAGATCCGTGCAGAACGCAGACTGCAGAATCATAAAACCAATATCAACATCACGCGTGCCGAGCTGGCACTTCACAAGGCACTGGTCCGTATCGAACTGGCAGACCATGTAACAAAATGATGAAAATAAGAAAACCGGCAGGATATGTTCGTATCCGGGCCGGTTTTTTTGACTGAAAATTTTCGGTATACTCTGCCCAAACCTGGAAATAATGAAAACAGATAAAACAATTTCCAAAAAGGGAAATATTTCCAATAAAAATTGGAAAACAATGGAGGGGTGCAGGATGCAAAAATGGCTGAAACGGGCAGGACTGATCCTGTTTTTTTGGTCTGTGGGCAGCAGCGGGATTGCAGATTTGGGCAAAGAAACAGGAAAACAAAGAAATGGAAGCGGTGGCAGCATTTTTCCGATATCGGAACAGAACAGCAGGACAGTATCGTGCAGTATTATGGCAGATTAAAGAAAAGAGAGCAGGTTCAAATGCTGGAACGTCGGGAAGAATATCTGCGGCAGATTGCGGAGCAACTTGGTATTTCCAGCCATATTGTGGTTTATCGCACCTATGGGGAGGACAGTCAGACTACAGTACTGCAAAAAGAAGGGGCAAATGCAGAAACAGTATTGCGGCTTGTTACCTGGAGGACAAAAGGGGAGATCACCGGACAGAGTCTGTATGCAAATATAACGATACATGACGGCAGCCTGCAGGGGGCATTTACATTGCGGCAGAAACTGAAAAATGTTCTGGATACGAAAGTGGAAAGCAGAAGGAGCAGCGTGGCAGTGGAGGGTTCTTATAACAGGACTCTGTCTGATGAAGAAAAAGAAAAAATCACAGAACGGTTGCTTGCAGGAGTGGATGCAAAGGTTGCGGAAGAAAATCAGGATAAAAATCTGTATACGGTTTATGCGTACAGTCCCTGTTTTTCAGAAAGTGTCAGTCAGGGAAAAAAAAAGAGTAAATCTGGCTCTAACGCTGTATTATGATGAAAGAAAGCAGCAGACAAATGTGTCTCTGGCAGTGCCGGTCATGGGATGAGTGAGGAAAAAACTTGATTATTTACGAAAGATTGCGTATGATAAGAGCATTGCATCATCAAACACACATAAGCAAACAGGAGAAATTATGTATACAGACGGAATTATATTTGATGTGGATGGGACACTCTGGGACAGCACCCCGATCGTGGCAAAAGCCTGGACACAGGCAGTTCTGGAATGTGGCATAAAAGACCGCATCGTAACGGCAGAAGAGTTGAAACAGCTATTTGGAAAAACCATGTCCGTGATCGCAGCATCCCTTTTTCCAGAAGCTTCGAAAGAAATGCAGGAAGCTATTCTGGAAAAATGCTGTATTTACGAAGAAGAAGCTTTGGAGGAAAACCAGCAGGATATCTGCTATCCGGATGTCCGGGAAGTCATAAAACAACTTTCAGCGACATATGATCTTTATATTGTCAGTAACTGTCAGTGCGGTTACATTGAACAGTTTTTAAGAAAAACACAGTTGGAGGTATACATAAAAGATATCGAATGTTTTGGGAACACCGGAAAGAACAAAGGCGAAAATATCAGACTTCTGGCAGAAAGAAACCATCTGAAAGCACCGGTTTATATCGGAGATACAAAAGGAGACGGCGATGCATCGAAAGAAGCCGGTGTGCCGTTTATCTTCGCTTCTTATGGATTTGGAGAAGTTTCGGAGTATGCAGCACAGATAGAGAAGATGAAAGATCTGCCGGCATTGATGGAGGCAGATAGAAACGGGAGGAAAAGATGAAGACGGCGAAGATCAGTCTGGCATTCTTCAGCCCGACTGGAAGTACAAAACGAGTCCTGGAGCGAATGGGAAAACGTTGGACGGAAGACTACGAAGCAGTTATGCAGGAAATCAATCTTACAAAACTTGAAACGGAACAGGAAAAATTTTTATTCGGAGAACAGGAGCTGGTCTTTTTCGGTACCCCGTCCTTTGGCGGGAGAGTGCCGCAGGTTGCAGCCAGGCGTTTTTCAAATATGAAAGGCAGCAATACACCGGCGGTTCTTGTTGTTACTTATGGAAATCGTGCATACGAAGATACGTTGCTGGAACTGCGTGATATTGTGAGACGGAATGGCTTTGTGCCGGTGGCAGCGGCAGCTGTTGTGGCGGAACATTCCATTTTTCATGAGATCGCAAAAGGAAGACCAAATGACAACGACCGCAGCGAGATCTGGGATTTTGCAGGAAAGATACAGAAAGCCCTGGATCATATTGAAAATATCGGCAGCGGCATTACACTTTCTCTTCCGGGAAACAAGCCCTACAGAGAATACAAAGGTGTGCCGATCCGCCCGAAAGCCGGCAAAGCGTGCATAGAATGTGGAGTGTGTGCAAGAGAATGTCCGGCTGGTGCAATCTACTATGAGAATCCCGGAAAGACAGAAGAGGCACGCTGTATTTCCTGCATGCGATGCGTACACGTCTGTCCGCAGCATGCAAGAGAAGCCGGGGGTCTGATCTTCCAGATGGGTTATAAAAAGATAAAAAAACAGTGCGAAGCCGAGAAGAAAAATGAAATTTTTCTGCCGGCAGAGGACTGACGGAAAACTTGACTGTATGAGCTACATATGCTACTATATATATAACAGATATGCTGCAAAGCAAAGGAAAAGTGCTTTGCAGCTATTCAGTTATAAGAAAGCAGCGGAAGCGGATATCCGCCTGACGATAACAAAAGAGGGTGGCTTTATGGTTATAAAAATTGATTTTCAGAGTGAAGAAGCATTGTATATGCAGCTGCGCAACCAGATTATTCTGGGGATTGCGACGTCCATGATCCAGGAAGGAGATTCCCTGCCGTCAGTCAGACAACTGGCAGATGATATCGGCATCAATATGCACACGGTAAACAAGGCATATTCTCTGCTGCGCCAGGAAGGTTTTCTGACGATTGACCGCAGAAAAGGTGCCGTGATCGCACTGGATATTGATAAGATGGAGGCATTGAACGAAATTAAGAAAAATCTGAAAGTGATTTTGGCAAAAGCACACTGCAAAGACATTTCAGCAGACGAAGTGCATGCACTTGTGGATGAAATCTTTTCAGAATATGAACCTTTATAAAAAGCGGTGATTTACAGACAGGAGGCGATATGATTGTTGGAACGCTTTACAGAGAACGCACAGAAAGCATTGAAGCTTGCAAAAAAAGCAGCAAAGATAAATGCCAATGGATACATAGGCAGTGAGCATCTGCTTATCGGACTGCTGGAGGAAGAAGAAGGTACCGCAGCGATTCTGCTGAAGGAAGCCGGGGCAGATGCGGACAAGACAGAGACTTTGATAGCAAATCTTATCATATCTGATGGAGACACACAGACAACAGGTGAAGATTATACACCGCGGGCACAGAGGATTCTGGAGAACAGTGTCCGAGAAGCAGATATGTTTCATATGGAGAAAGTGGGAACAGAACATATCCTGATGGCGTTGCTCAAAGATACCGAGTGTGTGGCAGCCAGGCTTTTGCATTCCATGGAGATTGATCTGAAAAAGTTATATATGGATATTCTAAATGCCATGGGAATTGATGAGGCCATGTACCGTGGACTTACTCAGAGCGCAAAAGCACAGAAGGATGGGAGCGATACGCCGGTACTGGATCAGTACAGCCGTGATCTTACTGATCTGGCATCAGCAGGTGAACTGGATCCGATCATTGGCAGAAATACAGAAATTGAACGCATTCTTCAGATCCTGAGCAGGAGAACAAAAAATAATCCGTGCCTGATCGGAGAGCCGGGAGTTGGAAAGACAGCCATTGCAGAAGGACTGGCACAGCGGATCGTTCAGGGTGCCGTACCACCGGCGATTCAGAATAAGCGTGTTGTGACACTGGATATGGCGGGCATGGTAGCCGGTTCCAAATATCGGGGAGAATTCGAAGAACGTATCAAAAAGGTGATTCAGGAGGTGGTAAACAGCCACAATGTGCTGCTGTTTATCGATGAGTTACATACGATCATCGGTGCCGGTGGGGCTGAGGGAGCAATGGATGCTTCCAATATTCTCAAGCCATCTCTTTCCAGAGGTGAGATTCAGCTGATCGGTGCGACTACGATAGAAGAATATCGTAAATACATTGAAAAAGATCCGGCACTGGAGCGTCGCTTCCAGCCGGTTATGGTGGAAGAACCGGGGGAAGAAGATACTCTGGAGATTCTTAAGGGAATCCGTCCGTATTATGAACAGCATCATGGGGTAAAGATTTCAGATGAAGCGCTGGAATCTGCAGTCAGACTTTCCAAACGTTATGTGAACAGATCGTTTTCTTCCGGATAAGGGCCATCGAATCTGATGGATGAAGCAGCATCCAAGAAAAACAACTTCGGGGCTATCGGCTTTTGGGCAGAATGGAAAAGCTTCAGCAAAAACTGGAGCGATGCAGCAGGAAAAAGAGGAGTGGATTGTCAGAGGAAGATTTTGAAAGAGCATCTGAGCTTACAGAGTGAACAGCAGCAGTACGAAAAAGAACTGCAGAAAGAACAGAAAAAGCAGGAAAAGAAACGTTTTGGAAAGAAAATGACCGTGACAGAAGAGGACGTTGCAGATGTGGTAGCGGTCTGGACGAAAATACCGGTCAGCCGTCTGACAGAGAAAGAATCTGCCAGGCTTCTGAAACTGGAAGATACTCTTCATAAAAGGGTTGTCGGTCAGGATGAAGCAGTGACAGCAGTTGCGAAGGCGATTAAAAGAGGCAGGGTAGGTCTGAAAGATCCGAAACGGCCGATCGGTTCTTTTCTGTTTCTAGGTCCGACCGGAGTCGGTAAAACCGAGCTTTCCAAAGTACTGGCGGAGACTGTTTTCGGAAGTGAAAATGCCATGATCCGTGTGGATATGTCAGAATATATGGAGAAGCACAGTGTTTCCAGACTGGTGGGTTCGCCGCCTGGATATGTAGGATACGAAGAAGGTGGTCAGTTATCAGAAAAAGTCCGAAGAAATCCGTATGCCGTGCTTCTCTTTGATGAGATTGAAAAAGCACATCCGGATGTGTTTAATATCCTGCTTCAGGTACTTGATGACGGTCATATTACGGATTCACAGGGCAGGCAGGTAGATTTTAAAAATACCATTCTGATCATGACTTCCAATGCCGGGGCACAGTCCATCATTGCCCCGAAAAAACTTGGTTTTGCTTCCTTGGATGATGAAAAACACAACTATGAATATATGAAAGGAAGTGTTATGGAAGAAGTGCGCCGCATGTTCAAACCGGAATTTTTAAACCGTATTGATGAGACGATTGTATTCCATGCACTGAACCGTGAGAATATTGCAAAGATCGCAGAAATTTTGCTTGGACAGTTTGCAAAACGATGCAAAGAGCAGATGGATATCACACTGAAAGTATCGCCGGCTGCCAGAGAACTGATTGCAAAAGCAGGATATGACGAGAAATATGGAGCCCGGCCACTGAAGCGTGCAATCCAGACAAAAGTAGAAGATGCACTGGCACAGGAGATTCTCGAAGGAAAGGTAAAAGCAGGAGATAAAGTATTGCTTGGCATTTCGAAAGAAGAAATTAAATTTTCTGTGAAGAATGAAAAAGCTCTGGATAAGTAAATCAAGTTATGGTAAAATAAGACAAAAGTCGAGGAGAAATCTCACAGTTATAATGCAAAATCCATGACAGTGAGAAAAAAGCGACAAAAGAGAATACCAGGAGGGCATAGATATGTCAGTAGTAAGTGAATTGATACGCACAGAAGCAGATGGAACGATCAGTTTTGGTAATTATGAGCTGCCAGCCAAATCCAAGAAATCCGATTTTGAACATAACGGCGATCTGTATAAAGTAAAAACTTTCAGGGAGATCACAAAGCTTGAAAGAAATGGTATGTTTGTTTACGAATCCGTACCGGGAACCGCAGTAAGTCATCTGAAAGCAACCGAGAACGGTATCAGCTTTACGGTAGAGTGCCCGACCGATGCACAGATTACAGTAGAACTGGAAGAGGAGACAAGCTATCAGGTATTTGTCGATGACAAAGAAGTTGGCGAGATGAAGACAAACCTTGGCGGAAAACTGGTGCTGAGTGTAGAACTTGACAATACAGAAAGTGCATCCGTTCGTATCGAGAAAATGTAATAGTTCAGTACCTTTTATTCTGTCCGCAGAGTTAAGGTGTCCTGTACCTCGAATGGCAGAATAAATACGAAAAACTTTAAAGTTATAAAAAGGGGGACGTCAGGATGGACGATTCCCCTTTGTTGTGAAAAAAATTGCAGTCATGCAGGAAAATGTTTGCCGGAAGAAATCCGGCAATGTGATTTGAAGGAGGGGACATGGCAAAAAAAGTCAACGATTTTTTTCTGTCAGAATTGTGGTTACGAATCCGCAAAATGGCTGGGGCAGTGCCCGGCATGTAAAGAGTGGAATACGCTGGTGGAAGAGACGGTCGTGACCGGAAAAGCAGGAAAAAGCAGTAAAAAAACAGAAAGCCTGGCGGCAAAGATCCATGAGGCACAGCCGGTGAAGTTATCCGGAATCAGGGCAGAAGGAGAAATCCGTACAGCGACCGGATTTGAAGAGCTGGACCGTGTTCTTGGCGGAGGTATTGTTTCAGGATCACTAGTACTGGTCGGCGGTGATCCGGGTATCGGAAAATCAACCATTCTTTTGCAGGTCTGTAAAAATCTCACGGAAAAAGGTAAAAAAGTATTGTATATATCGGGTGAAGAATCGCTTCAGCAGATCAAACTGCGGGCGGCCAGGATTGGAAGCTTCGGAGAAGAAATGCTGTTGCTCTGTGAGACCAGCCTTGAGACGATCCAGGGGGTGATCGAGCGTGTGCAGCCGGAAATCGTAGTGATCGATTCGATCCAGACGATGTATCAGGAAGATGTCTCTTCAGCACCGGGAAGCGTATCGCAGGTAAGAGAGGCGACTTCTGTTTTTATGCAGATCGCAAAGCGTATGGGAATCTCCATTTTTATTGTCGGACATGTGACAAAAGAAGGTGTTGTTGCAGGACCGAGAGTACTGGAACATATGGTGGATACCGTACTGTATTTTGAAGGAGACCGTCATGCGTCTTACCGGATTCTTCGTGGTGTCAAGAATCGTTTTGGTTCGACCAATGAGATCGGTGTTTTTGAAATGTGTCAGAGCGGATTAAAAGAAGTCAAAAATCCATCGGAATATATGTTAAGCGGCAAGCCGCAGGGAGCATCCGGATCGATCGTATCCTGCTCCATGGAAGGCACAAGACCGATCCTTGTGGAAGTGCAGGCACTTGTCTGCCGCAGCAATCTTGCGATGCCGAGAAGGACGGCGGCCGGCACAGACTACAACCGTGTTGGACTTTTGATGGCAGTGATTGAAAAACGAATCGGCATGCATCTGTCCACCTGTGATGCTTATGTCAACATTGCAGGTGGCATCCGCATGAACGAACCGGCGATCGATCTGGCGATCGTGCTGGCACTGATCTCCAGCTACAAAGACATTGCGATCGACGAAAAGACGCTGGCATTCGGAGAAGTCGGATTAAGCGGTGAGATCCGTGCTGTCAGCATGGCTCAGCAGAGAGTGGCGAGGCGAAAAAGCTGGGATTTGAGACGATCATCCTGCCGGACTGTATCTGCAGCATCCATCGGAAAAGGTGGAAGGAATACGCCTGCTTCCGGCGCAAATTTAAGGGAAGCATTGAAATATCTGTAAAAGTTACAGAAAAAGACAGAGGCATAGTGACGGTAGCAAGTTTCCGTTACTCTGTCTCTGTCTTTTTCTGTTCTGTGTTTTGTACTTTGGTCTGAAGGACTGTTCCGCTTAAGCGACCCCTGGCTGACCAAGAGCTTTTGGAAATGTGGAATTCGTTCATTTGCACATTCTAAAACATCTGCAAATTTTTATTTATCCGCAATCCATTGCTTTGCGATTTTTACATCTACTTGCAGTGCCAGGGCAATTTGCTCAACAGGCACATGAAGTTCAGCAAAAGCAATAGCGGCATCCTTTTTTGCAGTATCGATGCCGTTATTAAATCCAGCAGCTACACCAGCTTCAAATTCAGCTTTTCGCAATTTCCGTTCTTCCTCTTCTTTGTCGTATTCGAATATACTCATAGAGATCACCTCCGATTTATTTGCACGAAGAAATTCGGAAAGAATGTTATTACGGATACATTCATCGACTGCCAGCTTAACTGCTTCATTCAATTCCAATTCCTTCGCATACTTACGGACACAGTGTACATACTGTGCATATTCTCTTAAGGTCTCGCATTGTTCCATCAGTTCTTCATTATGCCCCTCGTTGATGTTTAAGGTCAGAACTTCCAGTTCCAGTTTCGGTTTACCGGACAGATTTTCAAAAGATTCCGACAAATGGTTTACCCAGCTGTCTGTTTCCTTTTCCGTGCCATTGTAGAATACAATAAACTGTGGTGCCGGGATTTTCAGCAGTGTGGAAGAATAAAGCGATTTATGATCGACCAGTTTCTGATATTCACTGGAAATATAGAATAGATCACGCAGCGGCATATTTGGATTGTAAGTTGACTGGTGTTCATACAGAAATAAGTTCGTATCAATAATAAAAGCCAGATCATTTTTCATTCCCATGTAAATAGCATTCTCCAGTGTGACGATTTCCAGTTTTTCAGAATCATCATAATGAGCACCACCGATTGCGTTATAAAGAGACAATAAATTTTTCCGATCAGAAAACAACATACGGAATACCGTATCTTTATAGTTACGATTGGTTGTCAGCTGCTTTTTGTGTGCCATAGGCAGTACCTTCTTATGCAGGAGTGTACCAAAATGCGACGGCCATACGGTTTATACTCTTTTTCACAGTTTGAAACTCCTGCTTTTAAATTGATTTGTTTGATTGAAAAGCATGAATTTCTGAAATGTGAATGAGAATAATATAGATGGCATGACACCAAGAACTTTAAGAAAATATGCTTTGAAAGTATAATAACATAAAACTCTCAATGTTTC
>ENA-OQDT01001210-OQDT01001210.1-human-gut-metagenome-genome-assembly--contig:-NODE-1210-length-15505-cov-2.204578_pt1 | contig 15505 bp, 16 predicted proteins | sample MGYA00242786_ERZ504617 | MGnify/ENA primary metagenome ERZ504617 (study PRJEB26092, sample SAMD00036337) | human gut metagenome | host: Homo sapiens | study: EMG produced TPA metagenomics assembly of...
GGAAGACTGTTCTGGTGGATGCTGACAAGGATAGCGCCTTGCGTGCTGTTGACCAGTCCCACGCGGTTTTCGAGGTCGGAGCGCTTCTTTTCCCGCAGCGTGGACGCACTGGCATCGTGGATGGAGATATCCTCTGTTCGCGTCATGCGCGTCTCCTCGCCGAGAAAAACGAGCAGCGCGTCGAGCCGCCGCGCGATGGCGAGGTTCATGTCGCTTTCCTTGCTGCCGTCGGCGGCGACGGCCCCGCCGTCCTCCCCACCGTGCCCCGCGTCGATGACCCAGACGGTCTTCCCTGTCGGCGCCGACACGCTCGTCTCCACCGCCTCCGGCGGCAGAAGCAGGCTGACGGTCGCCGCCGTCAGCACGAGCAGCAGCGCGAATATGGCGTAAACGCCTTTTTTCCGAAAACGATAAACAAAATACCCCTCACCCCGGAACAATGTATGCCCCGCGGCGCGGCCTTATGTGCTTTTCATTATACAGGACTTTGAACAAAAAGAAAAGCCCCGCTTCCCTTTTTCTCCCGCTGCATAGGATGGTGTGGGCGGATGCCCGATTTCTTTGCAAGGAGGAGACTTCTTTGGACGACAACAGAGCCATGCGCGCCGAGTCCGGCGTGGGCACACTGCCGAACGGCTGCTGCGCGCCGCTGGCTTTTCCCCTATGTCCCCGTGCAGAAAAACGACCCCGAGCGCTATTCCCAACAGGACGCGCTCAAGGCCGGTACGCTGTTTCCGGGGCTGAACCTACCCTTTCACGCGCAGATGAAGACGAAGTTCCCCGCCGTCAATACGGCGCTCTCAGAGCTGATGGCGCTCGATTTTGCCATCGACGAGCTGGGGCTTTATCTCACCACACACCCGGAGGACACCGAGGTTCTGAACCTCTACTGGTCGTATATCAAGCTCGGCCGCGAGGGGCGCGAGGCCTATGAAAAGCAGTACGGCCCGATTTTGCAGACGGACGTGACGCCCGGCAGCTTCAAGTGGCTGAATGATCCGTGGCCGTGGGATCTGGAGGAAGAAAAGTAATGTTTGTATATGAGAAAAAGTTACAGTACCCCGTCAAGATCAAGAACCCGAATCCACGGCTTGCCGCGGCGATCATCTCGCAGTACGGCGGCCCGAACGGCGAGCTCGGCGCGTCGCTGCGCTACCTCTCCCAGCGCTACTCCATGCCCTATCCGGAGCTGAAGGGCCTGCTGACCGACATCGGTACAGAGGAAGCGTCATGGCCCCCAACTTTTGGCGCGGTAATTTTTCCAATCCATCCAGCACATAGACCCACTTGGCGGGTAGCAGATTGAGCGCCACCTCTACCCTGCCGTCACGGTACACGGTCATCTGTTGGAGGAGATGCCCGTAAAAGTCATCGTCCGCCGTGCGTCCGCTGACGATGCCCGTGATGGCGGTGCGAATGTCCGGCTTTAGGGTCTGCGTGTCGGTGTTCAGCGTCTGCCGCTGTTTGATCGCGGCAATTTTCTCCTGCACCCGGTTCATTTCATTCTCACAGCGGGCTTTGACCCGCTGGTAGTCCTCCTTGCTGATGCTCTCGTCGAGAAAGCGGTCAAGGATCGCATCGCTCCGCGCTTGCAGCTTTTCAAACTCCAGCTCCAGCCGCCGCAGCTCCTGCTCGCCGCTGTCCTCACCGGACGCCAGAACGCTTTCCACAACTCGGGTGAGGCTCGATATGATCGATTTCTTATCCAGCGTCACGGCGCTCACGGAGCGCCGTAGAAGATCCATGGCGATGTCGTCCCGGATCTGCCGCCCGACGCTGCATCCGATGACATTTCCCGCGCCGTCTGTGCGCCGCAGGCCCTCGTTGGTGGCGGTGAAGCAGCACCAGCGATAATAGGAGCTGCCATCCTGCCGCTTTTTGGTGCGGTGGGAGAAGCTCTTGCCGCACTCACCGCAGCGAATTTTACCGGAGAGCGGATAGCGGTTGCCGTGTCCACCGCAGCCTGTCGCACGGTTGCGGCGGGACAGCTCCCGCTGCACCGCCTGCCACGTTTCCCGGTCGATGATGGACTCGTGGTGATCTTTTAGTTCTACCAGCGGTTCCTTGCCGTGGTTGTACTTCTTTTCGTGCGTCAGATAGTCCGGCGTGTAGGTCTTTTTCTGGATCAGGTCACCGCAGTATTTTTCATTCTTTAGGATCTTAGTCACGGTGGCCGAGGACCAAAGGCAGTTGCCCTTGCTGCTGAGAATACCGGCCTCCCGCAGCTCCCGCGCGATGGTGCTGCACCCTTTGCGCTCTTGCAGGTACTTATGGAAGATGAGCCGGACAACTTCCGCGCCCTCCGGGTTGCAGTCGGTCGATTTTCGCCTTGCCAATCCACGATCGTAACCCTAAGCCAGCGAGCGCCAAAACCAAGACGCCCTTCTCCATGCTGCGCATCTGTCCCCATTTGGAGCGTTCAGAGGTCCTCGCTTGCGTCCTGTGCCGAAGGCAAAGCATCATGATCGTCAGCCGCAGCTCCCCATCGTTGGTGCGGGTATCCAGGCTGTCATTGAGAAACAGCACGCCGACGCCGCGTCGCCGCAGCTCGCGGGTGATTTGTAGCGCGTCTACTGTGTTGCGGGTGAAACGGCTGACCTCCTTGGTCACGATCAGGTCGATCTGTCCCAGCTCCGCCGCATGGAGCATTTTATTGAACTCCACGCGCTTGTTGGTCGATGTGCCGGAAAATCCTTCGTCAGCATAGATGCCTTGCAACTCCCAATCCGGCTGGCGCTGGATGTACTCGCGGAAATACCGCTGCTGCGCTTCAAAGGAATTTGCCTGGTCTTCCTTATCCGTGGATACACGGCAATACGCTGCTACTTGTAACATCAAAAACTCCTCCTTTTCGTGGTATCATACGATACAGAATGTGCCTTTGCAATTGTGTGAATACTGAAAGGCACTATTCCTTTACAGCTTATTGATTGCAAAAGGTATTTCACTGTGTTGCTTCGTGAGAACTAAATTGCCAACGTAAAATATTCTTCATTTTCCGAAGTTCTTCCTGCCGAGCGATATTTTCTATAATGAGATGGGTTTGCAGTTGGGAAGTCGGTTCATCGGTGTACTCATCAAGTTCAAGCATATGTTCGTTCCAGTAAAAATCCGGACACCTTGCTTTTTCATCGCCCGAAGCACCTTCTGTGCGTCCATACAACAGTTTGTAAAATCCGACATCCGCTCGATAATCAGAATGTCAAATTTTCGTTCAGACGCATCCTCCACCATTTTTCCGAAGTACGCTGCTGGGCTCGGAAAGATACCACGGCTTTGGAGAATCCATGTAAAACGCATGGAATCCCAACCCAACATCAGCGGCGAATTCCTGCATTTCTGCTCTGATTTCCTCTGGCGGTTCTTGGCACTGTTCTACCTGATAGAATGCTGCTTTTAACATTATTCATTTCCTCCATTCATTCGTGTATATTTCTCCAATTTCTGTACGCAGTCTTTAAACTGCGTTTCATTGAGGACACCTTGCTGCTGTAAGGCGAGCAGGACGGCTCGCTGGTACGCGAGAAGAAAGTCCTGCCCGATCTCGTCTGCCGCTTGATATTGTAAAAGTTCCGGCTTGCTTGCCATCCTGCCCCCTCCCTTCCTTGGAGATTATGCGGAGAGACTTCAGAACTTGCTGCCGTTTTCCCGGAAGCGGTTTCCTGCCTGACGGAAACTCGATTTCTGCTCCTTGGCACGCTCGCGTCATTGACGGTCATGGCCTGCTTCCCCGAAAGAGAAACGCTCCGGCGGTCATTCAATTTTGTGGAAGATCGTTCGTGCTGAATTTCAACTTCCACAAAAATGATAGCAAGCGTTGACGGAGATTTCAATATGTGGTAAACTATTCGTGTGACAAATGATTTACCACAAACGATGCACAGCGGTGTCCACGAATGGAGGAGAAGCCTTGAGAGCCTTGTATTGCTTGAGTTTTGGCCCCAAAAAGGAATATGTAGAAACGGATTTCAAGCCCGTGGAATATCGTCTCGGGACAACCCTTATTGCCTTTTTGTCCACAGATTTCGCTTCTTTACGGGCGAATTACTGGTGCGAACAACGCCCATGATGGAAAATCAAGCCATTACCGAGATCAAAAACGAGCTGAGCATGATCCACCCTTTTGGGGAACGCTTTGTGCAGTCCCTCTTTTTTGAAGAAAAGCTGGCAGACGTGCTTGATGAACGCATGGAAGGTTTTGAGAAACTGCAAAAGGAACTTTCCGCCTTTGCAGATGCCGTGCTCGTGCCGGACAGATCTAAGTTGAGCGCCAAGCAGCGTTTGGCGCTCTATATGAGCCGCGATTTTCAAGCTGCCACAGCGATCGCCGGTTTGGACCTGAAGATGCGCGCAGAACGAAAGCTGTATGTAGATGAGCAGAATTTTGATCCGGTGTTGGCGGCAGACCGCATTTCGACGCCACCAAAGTCCGTCCGGTTTGCCCGCATCGAGGGCTCGGACGATTTGGGCGCGACGCTGCTGACAGAACTGCTGGAGATGGTCGAGCAAGGAATTGAATTGAAAAAGTGCGAATATTGTCATCGTTACTTTATCCCGTTCTCTTCCAAAGCTCTTTATTGTGATCGGTCAGTCGGTGATACCGGAAAAATGCTGCAAAGAACTCGCAGTCAAAGAGAAGCATGAAAAGAAAATCGCTGCCGATGATGGCTTAAAGCTCATCCGGCAGCGGATCAAAACCTATGATATGCGTGTTCGCCGTACTCCGGCCATTTACACAGATGCCGCATTTCAAATCTGGAAAGCACAAGCGGAGAATGCACGAAACCGCTATGTGAACGGTGAATTGACCTATGAAGAATTAGATGCGCTTACGCAGCTCCCAAAGAAGAAAGGCGAATAATAGACGAAGAAAACGCGAAATATTTGCGTATTTTTCTTGCTCTCTGCGTATACTGTGATATAATAAAGGCGAGGTGATGATCGTGACCTTAAAAGAATTGCGTATTTCAAAGGGGTTGAATCAGGCCCAATGTGCGGAATACCTCGGGATGTCCACGCGCAACTATCAGAATTACGAAAACGATGCTGCGAAAGCAAACACGGCCAGATACCATGCGATTTTTCAAAAGCTGGAAAGCTATGGTCAGCCTGTTGTCACAGCCGCCGTACTCTCGCAAATGCCAGAGTTTCATACGAATGTTGTCACGGGTACGGGCTTGCGGGCGTTAGCAAACAGCGTAGCAAAATACGGCAAGCGGGACTGTTTCAGCATCTTACAGAAGTTTGTGACCGGCTCCTACGATGGGAAAATCTGTATTTTATACGGTCTCCGCCGGACCGGAAAGACAACACTTCTGTTTCAAATGCTTTCCGAACTGCCCATAGAAAAAACGGCCTACATCAAGGTGCAGACCACTGATGATATGTCGCGGCTGACAAAGGACTTGAAAGCTCTGTTTGAACTGGGCTATCGGTATGTGTTTATTGATGAAATTACACTCCTGAGCGACTTCATCGACACCGCTGCCGTGCTTTCCGATGTGTTCAGCATGATGGGCATGAAAATCGTTGTTTCCGGTACGGACTCTCTTGGTTTCGCTATGGCGAACCGCGATGAACTGTACGACAGAAGCGTGACGATCCACACCTCTTTTATTCCCTTTCGGGAGTATGCGCGGCTCCTGAACATCCGTTCTGTTGATTCTTATATTGAATACGGCGGAACGCTGAAAATGGAAAATATGAGCTTTGACGATCCGGATGCCGCCTTTGACGAGGTCGCGTTTCGGGACGATGAAAGTACCCGGAAGTATATTGATACCGCCATCAGCCGCAACATTCAGCATACACTGAAAAAACGACCATTACGGCGAATACTTCAATCAACTGCGGGAGCTTTACGAAAAAGGTGAGCTGACCAGCGTTATCAACCGCATTGTGCAGCACATGAACCACCGCTTTGTGCTGCGCGTGGTAGAGGACGAATTTAAGTCCCATGACTTTGGATCCGCAAAGGATCTGCTTCTGCATGATCTCCCTGCGGAACGGGCGACAGTTCTCTATGATGTCAATGAAAAGCAAATATTGGAGCGATTAAAGGCCATCATTGAGGTCAAGGAAAAGAGTGAAACAACCGTCTCGATCACGCAGGAGCATATCGACAAAGTGAAGAAGTATCTGCTTATGCTGGATCTGATCGTCAACTGTCCGGAACGGTACGAAAGCGGTAAGCAGGCAGAGCATATCGTCTTTTCCCAGTCCGGTATGCGCTATGCCATCGCAAAGGCTCTGGTCTATTCCCTGATGCAGGATGCCTATTTTGCATCGATCCCCGAAGCGGATAAGGCATATATCACAGGAAAGATTCTGGACGATGTAAAGGGCCGGATGCTGGAGGACATTGTTCTGCTGGAAGTCTGTAAGGCGGCACCCAGTACGATGGAAGCGTTCAAATTCAAGTTCGATGCCGGCGGCGAGTTTGACATGGTGATCTACGATAAAACAAGTCAGAATTGCCGCATCTATGAAATCAAGCACAGCACCGAGACCAACGAAAAGCAGACACTTCATCTGCGTGATGCAGAGAAATGCCAAATCATTGAAAATCGCTTTGGCCCGATCAGCGGTAAATTCGTTCTTTATCGCGGAAAAGATAAGTTTGCTGAGGGTGTTCAGTATTTGAATGTAGAAAATTTTCTGTGTGGTCTGAAGTAACTTTTGAGGAGGATTTATCATGAACTATATTTTAAAGCAGTTCGATGAACCGCTCGTTAAATTCTCCGCAACGACGGATACCAGTGAGCCGGAGATCCAAATCCTTTGGACGAATGAAGAAAAAGCGGCATTTCTGCCGCTTGATTTGACGCTGACGCCGGACGGATTGAGCCGTTGGCTGCGCCGCCGCACGATCCCGAAGAATCGCGCCTATGTCCATAGCCTTTTGGCAAAATGCGGCTTAAACCTCAACCGTCCACTCAGTATTATCAGTATTTGTAAAGGACTATCCCTTAACGATTGCTATTGGGTCATCGAGGACGGTGACACCGCTTCTTTCGACAAAGTAAATCTCTTCGATAACCCATTCAGCAATGTTCTGGCCGAGCTTGCCTTTACCGGTTATGGCAGCAGAGTCCGCGCTTCCCTGCTCTCCAGCCCGGAGTTTACCACCAACGGAATGCTCCGCAAATGCTGGCGGCGCATCGGCGGTAAGGTGTATCTCTATAAGGGCGGCACGGAGGGCGCGGCCAATACCGGCAACGAGCCATACTCTGAGTTTTACGCCGCGCAGATCGCCGCCGCCATGGGCGTTCACGCGATCCCCTATGCCTTATCCCGTTGGAAGGGCGTTCTCTGCTCCACCTGCGAGCTTTTTACCGATAAGGCGTATGCCTACCTCCCTATCGGCCATCTCGTTTCTAAGGGCGGCATGGGGGCTGTCAGGGCGTATTACGAAAAGATGGGAGATAAGTTTGTCAACGCGCTGAACGAAATGCTGGTGTTTGATGCGGTGATCTGCAATGTGGACCGGCATTTTGGAAACTTCGGCGTGATGGTCGATAACCGGACGAATACCATCGTCTCCCCCGCTCCCCTGTTCGACCATGGCAATTCCCTCTTTAACTTTGCAGGCGCGGACGCCTGGGCGGACGAGGCTGCGCTGGAGGCATATATCGAAACGCTGTACCCCAGCGTGTACGATGATTTTCTCGGCACAGCCAAGGACGCGCTGACGCCGGAGCTGCGCGAAAAGCTGCGGCATCTGCTGAACTTCAAGTTTAAGAAGCACTCGCGCTATAACCTGCCCGAAAATAGATTGCGGATGGTGGAACGGCAAGTGCAGAAACGGGCAAGAATATTGTTGGATATGTAGAGTTAAGACCGCCAGTGAAAACCGGCGGTCTTAACTCTACATACTCCGCGTATTCAATACGTCTTCATGTTTTTCAGATAGAACTCATAATGCTTAACAGACTCCGGTAGCTGTCCACATCATGGTACACCACGTTGCTTGTGGACATCTCATTGAACAACTTCTTTGCGCAGGAGATTTTTGCCTGCTCAATTGGACGCAGCTCAAGACTTTCCATTGTGCCTTTCGTTTCAGCTATAAAGAAAATGTGCTTGACCGTACCTTCATAGAAAGCGATTGCCCAGTCCGGCGAATAGTTTCCTACCGGTGTAAGGATTTGGAAGGTTCTCGGCAGCTTGGCATAAACGCAAACTTCCTCCGCTGCATCCAAATCCTCGGCAAATTTTCTCTCGATGCTCTTGTCAGCTGAGCCGTCTGTAAACACATAGTCCTGAATGGCTTTCTTTGCGAGGAACGCCTTGTCAAAGCTCTGAGTTGCCTTTTCAGCCGTGAAGATGGAACTGTCATATTCGCCCTCGATGGTATCGTAGGAAATGTGCTCTACGATCATCGTGGCTTTCTGTTCGTTAATGAGCCGGATCACCTTACTGATGAACTCCTCCGGGTTGTTCCTGAACATATAGAGTTTGTCTACGCGGATGCCTTGCAGGATTGCAGAAACCGTACGCCGTGTCAGAACGGTGCCCTCTGCGATTTTTCCGATAAGGTCATATTTGATCTGGCTGGCTTCGGCGTGTTTGAGCGTCTGCGTCCGGGTCTTTTCGCCGGTGAAGGAATCTCCACGCTCGATTTCATACTCATTCATCTCCGCCTTTTGACGTCCGATAGTGGTCGTGTATTGCAGTTCGGAAACAAAGAGCTTTTTGTCAATATGGGCAATGGCGTTGCGAATCAGCTCAGCGCTGTCAAAATCAACGGTGTAGGCGTACTTATGGTTGATCTCACGCCACAACGCCTGAAACTCTTTCTTGGCAAAGTTCTCATTAAGCGGGTTATCCTTAACCTTGGTTTCGTGACCGTCAGAGAACATATCCTTGAGAACGCTGTCGTCATACACTGCCTGAATGAGCGTGTGGATACCGTCTGTCATCGGCTTGAGTTCATCCGGCAGTTCCGCAACGGTTCCGTTCTTAACATCCTGACGGTACTTGTCCGTCACCTTGCGTTTCATATCCACATAGCCGTTCTGAATGAGATAGAACTCAATGGCATTAGCTTTCTCATCATCGATAAGCGTCGGCACATCGTCCACCTTAACATACTTGCCCTTGAAGTATTCGCTTGTAGCCACCGTGGGTCTATCATAGAGGACAGTTTTAATATCAGACTGTAAATCTGTGACGAAAGTCTTATAACTCTCACTGGCGACTACCGTCAGCGTGTTGATTTCGTGAACGCTGTCGCCGCAGCTCTGCGCATCCATACGGTTGCCGTCCTGATTGACACAAAGACGCAGACCACGACCGACTTCCTGCCGCTTCGCCGTGTTGCTGTCGGAGTGCTTCAGGGTGCAGATCTGGAACACATTCGGGTTGTCCCAGCCCTCACGCAGTGCGGAGTGGGAGAAGATGAACCGTGTCGGTTCGTCAAAAGACAGCAGCCGTTCTTTGTTTTTCAGAATCAGGTCATAGGCGGAAATATCGTCGGAGAACTCGCTGCCACGCTTGAGCTGGCTGTCCACGCTGCGCCCGGTTTTCTTGTCGATGCTGAAATAGCCCTTATGTACCCGGCTCACATCGCTGCAGGTGGATTTGAGATACTTCTGATACGGCGTGTCAAACATCGTTATGTACTCGTTCAGAATAGCAAGATACTCTTGCTCAAACATCACGCCGTATTCGCCGAGCACCTCGTCACCGTTTTCATCGTACTGGCGGTACTTTGCCACCTCGTCGATGAAGAACAGGGACAGACACTTGATGCCCATATTGAAGAGCTTTTCCTCTTTCTCAAAGTGGGAGAGGATGGTTTCTCTGATTTGAATGCGGCGCATATCCTTTTCGGACACATCGCCCACCACATCACCGGCTTTGATGACTTCGCCGTTGGTAAAAGTCACGGTGCCACGCAGCGGGTCAATTTCGGAGATGGTGTAGCCCTTGTACTGCTCCATTTCCTGCGAAACGAAGTAAAGGTCATCACCAACGCTGAGAATACGGGTTTCCCGGTTGATGGACTTGTTATAGCCAATCTCCAGCTCGATTTTTGCCATCGGCGGCTTCTTGCTGGAAAGAATGATCTGCTCAAGGTAGAGGTAGCTGTCCGTGCCACGGAAGTTCTTGACCTCAAAGCCCTTGACCTCGATTTTCTTGACCAACCGCTTGTTGAAGGCGTCCAGCGCATCCAGCACATAGACGAGGTTGTGATGCTTGGCGTGGGTAGCTGAGTAGTTGAGTGAGAACAGCGGATTGAAGTTTTTCAGCGCCTTCTGCGTCACATCGCCGCCCATTTTCTGTGGCTCGTCCAAAATAATGATCGGACGGTTTGCCTTGATAACATCGATTGGGCGGCGGGAGCCAAATTCATCCCGTTTGGAGTAGATGATACGGGCTTCTTTGCTCTTACCGTCCTCTTTCAGCGAGGAGGCAAACGCCTGCGTGTTGATGATCATTACATTGATACCGGAGCTGCTCGAAAAGTTATCCAGCTGGTTCAGGTTGGAGCTGTTGTAGATGAAGAAGCGAGCCTTCTTGCCATAGTACTCCATAAAGTGGTCTGCGGTGATTTCGAAGGACTTCTTTACGCCCTCACGGATCGCAATGGAGGGAACGACCACAATAAACTTGCTCCAGCCGTACTTCTTGTTCAGCTCGAACATCGTCTTGATATAGACATAGGTTTTGCCCGTGCCGGTTTCCATTTCAATATCAAGGCTGCAACGCCCCAAATCTTTGACAAGGGAAGCAGAGAGCTTAATATTGTTCTGACTCTGCAAGGCCTGAATGTTGTGCAGAAGCTGCTCATCAGAAAGCTCTACCGCTTCATTTTTATAACCGGTATCGTTCAGCGGATCGACGATTTCAAGCTCCTCATCGGACATACCGAGGGTCATCTGATACGGCTCCACTTTGACCTTGCCCCGGTCACGGATATAGCTGATCTTATCGTGAAAGACCTGCCCCTGAAAGACACGCACAACGGCATCAACCGCATCAGTTTGGTATTGTTGTATTTTGAAATTAAACTTCATGCTTTTCACCGCCCTTTATGGAGGATATTATGGACTGGTATTCCTCCGATTTCCCGTTGTAAAGCACATCCAGCATAATACTAAACATAACATTGGCGCCACTTTGGATATTGCTAACATCAGCATCTGGTGGCACATCATAGCCGATGATTGGCGCTTCAATTTCGACAAAAAACCATCCCGAAATCTTACGGTACAGGGAATGCATATCAAACAGTAAGGCGACTTCGCTTTCGGCGATTCCTGTCGTAATAACCTCGGACAGTTTGTGTGCATACTTATTGCGGACTTGTTTTATCTGTAGAAATCTATCAAAGTCAGCAGAGGTAATCGCTCCGTGATCGATCAGCCAAAGAAACGATGCTTTTGTGGTATCCCGATTTCCTTTGTCATCCACCACACGTTTCCGAATCTCCCTGCGATACTCGTCGGTTTCCTCGCAGAACATTTTGCCGTCTCTTATGCCAATATCACAGAGGAAATCTCTGACACTCGACACAACATAGTCCGTCATATTCTCATAAAGTGCAATAAACAGAGATGCAAACGTCAGATTGTCCTGCAAATAATCCTTATTTACCAGATTTCAAACCATTCTGCCATTACAGCACCTTCCTTACGGTGTCGGGGCTGTAGGTGGCGAAGATCTGATCGAAGTTGGTTGCCACGCTGTCGTTTGCCATAGAGCTGTCACGCATCACGAAGTAATAGGGCTTCTGCTTGGCAATGGCTTTGATGGTTTCCTCGGTCACATTGCTGTCGAAACAGGCAATCAGATAGTTGTCCTCCACATTGAACACCTTCTTGCCGGCAATGGTGGTTTCCTCGATTTTGCTGGAGAGCAGCACGCCCAAATCCAGCATCACTTGGAACAGCAGATCCTCCGGTGTTCTGTCCTCTTTGATGTTGTCCTCAAGGCGGGGGAATAGACTGGCTTCATACTCCGCGGGGTTATAGTAGACCTCTTTCATATTGGAGGTGTCGCACTTGAGGACACGGAAGCCAATGTCAAGGTCTTGAGTAGTCAAAGGACTGTCTTCTTTGATTTTTCTACCTGCACGGCGGATGCGTTCCTTGCCGATTTCACAGATGTTCTTGTATCCTGCTTTGTAGGCTTCGCTTTTTTCATCGGTTCTCTCTGGTAGTTGAACCATAATAAACTTTCTATTACCTCCGTCTTTTGCGTTCAACTGCATAACAGCATGAGCGGTTGTTCCAGAACCGGAGAAAAAGTCTAAAACATACGCACCTTCATCGGAATCCGTTCCCATTTCAATAGTCTTCATTAGCATTTCAACAGTTTTGGGATAGTCGAACACTTTTCCTTCCATCAGCTCTTTTACCAAAAGAGTCCCTTTTTCTGTGTTTGTGTCTTTATCCCACCATACCGAACGAGCCATCATACGACCTTCTCGATATTTTTCGACAATCATATAACTACCGTTACGCATTGGCTTTGCCTTGATATTTACATTAAGATTCTCTTGTGATTTTTGTTTGCCCCATCTCCAAACAGTATTAACGCCTTGAGACTCAAGAGGATAAAGCTCAATCCATCCGTCCTTCGGCTCCAATGAAATCTCGTGCAACCCATGTTCATCCTCTGTTGCCGGATTGATATAGAAAGGGTAGTAAAGGTTTGGACGATTTTCTTTATTAAACTTTATATTTCTATTACGCAGTTCTCTCAACTCGAATCCGCCAAGACTGTCAAACATCTTAAAGCTATTTTCCGAATCTTCGATAAGATTGATAACGGCTTCCGGAGATTTTTTATAAACAAATAAATAGTCGTGCATTCTTGCAACGCCACCATAATCTCTACCTCTTGGGTTACCGACTACGGTAATTTGTCCAATAAAATTGACAGCACCAAAAACCTCATCGCATATCTTTTTCAAATTTGCGGACTCATTGTCATCAAGACTCACGAAAATGACACCATTAGTAGCTAAGAGGTCTTTAGCAAGTCTTAACCTTGAGTAAATCATATTAAGCCAATCCGTATGATAACGACCGTTACTTTCTAAGTTCTCAACCAGTCTGTTGCCATTCTCATCTAAATAGCCACTACTTGCAATATATTCAGTCGTTGACTTTGAGAAATCATCATTATAAACTAAGTCGCTTCCCGTATTGTACGGCGGGTCTATGTAAATCATCTTGATTTTGCCGAGATAGGTTTCCTGCAAAAGCTTCAGCACTTCGAGGTTGTCGCCCTCGATATAAAGGTTTTCGGTGGTGTCAAAGTTTACACTACCGCTGCTGCAATAAGGTTTTCCCTCACTATCTGCCCCAGTGGGAACTGTTTCATCTTCACGAACAGGGCGCAGCGTCTTATTGATCGGGGCATTGGCAAGAAGAACGGACTTCTTCTTGTCCGGCCAAGTGAACTGATAGCGTTCCTCGTTGCCGTCCAACACCGTGCAGGCAATCTCCTGCATCAGCACATCCTTGTCGATTGCCCGGACGACCTCGCCGTTTTCGTTGATCGTTTCCGTCACGGCGTTCGGAAACATCGCCGCCAGCTTTCTGAAATTCTCATCAGCCTTGTTCGCTGTCTGCATTCTCAATTTATCCATATTCTTCTCCTTAGTTAAACAAATGGAACATTACGCTCTTAAATGTGTTTTTGGGTTTAGCACTTTCTGATAAAACTCCATTTTTGGGATTGTCCCATAACGCTATCGTTACCCGCTTATAATCTGGAGTATAATACTCGACCTCGTATGTTGTGAATATTTCCGGCGATGTTACTCGGAATGCCAGAGACTGACCAATATTAAGAAAACTATATGTGCTTTTTTCGAGTCTTTTGCGCCCGATTTGATTGAAATCACTATCATACAGTATTCGATATACAGCCAAATCGTATATTCCTTGCCTTGAAGTTAAGATAAATGTATTGTACGCTTCTTTCTCTAAATCAAAGACTTCAACAATGTCAAACTCTTTATTATCAAATCCTGCCCCCATCATTCTTAACTCATCGGTAAAAACATATCGGTTTCTAACAATTGTGATGATTCTTCCAATAAAGTAAAAAACAAAAAGAATTAGCGTTGCAACAGATGCAATGTTGCCTAAAATCATTTTAGTTTCCCCATTTCTGTATTCAGCTTTTTAATCTGCTGCACAAGCTCAAACTTCTTTTTCGGCTGTTTTTCAGCCCGTGCCTGCTTTTCCAGTCTTGGTGATCTCTTTTTCGATTTTCTGTCGGCGCTCATCGGCGGCGATCTGCTCATCAAGGGTATTGCCGTCTGCGATGCTCACGCCGCCGATGTCCACCACGATGTTTTCCCATACTTTATCGAGGTTCAAGCCCCGCGGTTCAATGGTACAGCTTTCGGTGGGCTTCCAATTCGTCTGCATCAGCTTCGTGTGGTAGATTGCCAGCTTGCTTTGCCCCTCAAATTTCGAGTACAAACAGGATGTTCTGCGGAATGAGCTTTGACAGCGTGGCAACGGTTCTTTCATCGAAGTCTTTTTTCTTCAGTGCCACAAGCAGAACAAAGAAGCTCCCGACTTCCTCTCCGGCGGGAATGTTGATTTTCGCCGGTGTGATCTCGTTGACGATGGTAATCCTCGATATATCAGCGTCGATTTTCTCCTTTGCCGCCGTGTTCATTTGGAACTTCGCATAGACAGCCTTCTTCGGAAGCTGCTTGCTCATTTCAGTTGACTTCGGAAGTCCGAGCATACTATCACCTCATCGCACGACCAAGAAGCATATCAGTTCAAAGTCGTCCAGTCCTTTGATCTCGTTTGACAGGAAGCTCACCTGACCACCGCCTAAGAAGCTGTCAATGTCACTCTCGTCCTTTACCTCAATGATGGAAGCAATGGCATCGCCAAGCAGCTTGGAAAGCTGTGACATATTCTGCCGTCACGGGTTTCTTGTTAATGGCTGTAGGCTTCGGGAATCGGCTCTGTCTTCCTTTGCAGAGGAAACGCATTTATCAAGCATCTGCTTCGGGGAAAGGTGGTCGCAGATGACCTCTCCGTCATTGCCGATATACACCATGTAGAAGGGGTGCAGTCGGTTCTGATTATCGATGTTCACGCTGTTGGAACGATTTTTCAGGACATAGATCACACCGGCAGGCGTATCCTCACTTGCAGGAACAACCGAGTGCAAACCGAAAGGTGTTTGTCTATGTCAGGGTGGTGCTTTATGTAGTCAAGCAGGTCGAGCCGGAACTCGTTTAACCCCAAGTCCATAATGGAGATGCCCGTTGTCATATCCTCAATGTCTACGACCTCATCCTGCAAGCGCTTGAGCTGGGCCTTTCGGTACTCAAGGTCTGTCTTTTCCTCGTCACTGAGCAGATTATCATCGCCCGTAGCGGTCATATCCACAATTTTCATACGGGTTTCAACTTTGGCTTTCAGATTGATGTAATCATCAAGGGTCACATCAGGCCAGAAGTTCACAAGTTGAATGACCTTGTTGCGGCTTCCGATACGGTCGATACGCCCGAAGC
>ENA-OQDT01001214-OQDT01001214.1-human-gut-metagenome-genome-assembly--contig:-NODE-1214-length-15464-cov-4.110191_pt1 | contig 15464 bp, 9 predicted proteins | sample MGYA00242786_ERZ504617 | MGnify/ENA primary metagenome ERZ504617 (study PRJEB26092, sample SAMD00036337) | human gut metagenome | host: Homo sapiens | study: EMG produced TPA metagenomics assembly of...
AAGGCCGCTTTCCTTACTCCTTGTTCAGCTCATCCAGCGCGCTCTGCATGGTGCCGCACAGGTCGTTTTCCACGCAGATCTTGGCCTGCCGGATGGCGTTCTTGATGCCCTTGGCCTTGGAGGAGCCATGTGCCTTGATGACCGGCTGCTTTGCGCCCAGGAAGGGTGCGCCGCCGTACTCCTCACTGTCCATCTGGTGCTTCAGGTCGGTAACGCCGCCCTTGAGCAGCAGGTAAGCCAGCTTGCCGCCAAGGTTTGCAAGGAACATCTGCTTGAGCATTCCCAGCAGCATCTTTGCCACGCCCTCGGTCAGCTTGAGGATGACGTTGCCGGTAAAGCCATCGCAGACCACCACGTCCACCTCACCGTTGGGCACATCACGCGGCTCGATATTGCCCACAAAGCGGATGCCCGGGGTGGTCTTGAGCAGCTGGTGGGCGTCCCGCAGCACGGGAGTGCCCTTGCTCTCCTCGGCACCGTTGTTGGCCAGTGCTACGCTGGGGTTTTTGCGTCCTTCTACTTTGTTCACATAGCAACTGCCCATGACCGCAAAAGCGGCCAGCATCTCCGGGCGGCACTCCACGTTGGCACCGCAGTCCAGCAGCAGATAAGCCTGCTGCTTTGCGGGCACCATGGTAGCCAGTGCCGGGCGCTTGACGCCCCGCAAAGTGCGCACGATGAGGCTTGCGCCAACGTGCAGCGCACCGGTGCTGCCGGCAGAGACAAAGGCATCGCCTTTGCCCTCCTTGAGCATATTCAGACCCACCACGATGGAGGAATCCTTCTTCTGACGGATGGCGCGGGCGGGCTCGTCGCACATCTCGATGGTCTCGGTGCAGTTCACCAGCTCGATGCCGTCCAGCGGAATGTTGTGCTCGGCGGCGGTCTTGCGCACCAGCGCCTCGTTGCCCACGCCGATCAGCTGCACGCCGTACTCCTTGACGGCCTGTGCAGCGCCTTCCAGAACAGCCAGCGGGGCGTTGTCGCCGCCCATCATGTCCACAATGATCTTCATACCTGTTTTCTCCTTTCAGGTGGTTTGCCTTACAGAGCAGTTTCCTCCAGCCAGTGCTGGAAGCTGGCAACAGCGCGCTCGGCCTGTGCCATGTAACGCAGCCGCTTGTCCCGGGGACGGGTCTCGGCGGGCAGCGGCGGCAGGATGCCCATGTTTGCGCCCATGGGCTGGAAGTTTTTGTTCTCGGTGGTCAGGTACTGCACCAGCGCACCGCACATGGTATCGGCGGGCGGCGGGGGCAGCTGTTTGCCCTCCAAGCGGGCGTAGAGATTGCGTGCTGCCAGCAGACCGCAGGCGGCGCTTTCCATATAACCCTCAAAGCCGGTGATCTGCCCTGCAAAAAACACGTTGGGATGTTCTTTCAAGCACAGCTGGGCGCTAAGCACCCGGGGCGCATCCAGAAAAGTGTTGCGGTGCATCACGCCGTAGCGCACAAACTCCGCATTTTCCAGCCCGGGGATCATGCTGAACACCCGCTTCTGCTCACCCCATTTGAGGTTTGTCTGGAAGCCCACGATGTTATACAGGGTGCGCTCCTTATTTTCTGCGCGCAGCTGCACATTTGCCCAAGGGCGGTGGCCGGTGTTGGGGTCTACCAGACCCACCGGGCGCAGCGGGCCAAACCGCATGGTGTCGGCGCCCCGGGCAGCCATGATCTCAATGGGCATACAGCCCTCGTACACGGTGACGGTATCGGCCTTTTTGCCGTGAGCGTCCGGGTCGGGCTTTGTGCTCTGCTCGGCGCCGGTATCAAAGTCGTGCAGGGGGGCACGCTCCGCAGCGGCAAGCGCGGCATGAAAGGCCTCATATTCTGCCTTGTTGAAGGGGCAGTTCAGATAGTCGGCCTCGCCACGGTCATAGCGGGAAGCGGCGAACACCTTGCCGTAGTCCAGACTTTCGGCGGTGACGATGGGTGCAACGGCATCGTAGAAATGCAGCCGCTCGTCCCCGGTCAGGCGTCCGATCTCGTCGGCCAGTGCGCCGTCGGTCAGCGGGCCGGTGGCCACCAGAATGGGAGCGCTCTCGTCGATGGTTTCCACCTGCTCCCGGTGGACAGTGATATTCTCACACTGCTCCACCATGCGGGTGACAGCGGCGCTGAAGGCATCGCGGTCTACCGCCAGCGCGCCGCCGGCGGCCACGCGGGTCTCCTCGGCGGCGGTCAGCAGCCGACTGCCCATGCGGCGCATCTCTTCCTTCAGCAGACCGGAGGCGGAGTCCAGCCGCTCAGCCTTCAGGCTGTTGGAGCAGATCAGCTCTGCAAAGCCCTCGCTTTTGTGGGCGGGGGAAAAGTGGACGGGCTTCTGCTCGTACAGCTCTATCTGCACGCCCTTGCCCGCCAGCCAGAGAGCCGCTTCGCAGCCCGCCAGACCCGCGCCCAGAATAGTTACTTTATATTCGCTCATTTAGTCTTTCCTTTAAATCCAACCCTCTCAGTCATTGCCAAAGAGGGAGGGTGTAGCGTATTCTCTGAAAAGCTTCCCCCGTCCGGGGGAAGGCTTCTATCTGTCAGTCCGTTTCGGGCTGTTCAGTCCTTTTTGGGCACCGGCATCTCAAAGCCGCATCCCTCCTTGGCGCAGTACAGCTTGCCGCCCTTGCGGAACAGGGTGCTGCCGCACTTTTCGCACTTGGTGGCAACCGGCATATCCCAAGTCATAAAATCGCAGTCCGGGTAGCACTCGCAGCCGTAGTAGATGCGTCCCTTGGAGCTCTTGCGTTCCAGCAGACGTCCCTTGCCGCACTTGGGGCAGATGCCGCCGGTATCCTTGACGAGGCGCTTTGTGCCCCGGCACTCCGGGAAGCCGCTGCAAGCCAAAAACTTGCCGTACTTGCCCACCTTGATGACCATGGGACGGCCGCACAGGTCGCACACCTCGCTGGAAGGCTCGTCCGGCACCTTGACCTTTTGCCCTCCATGTTCTTTTCGGCCTGCTCCAGACTGGCCTCAAAGCCCTGATAGAAGTCATCCACGGTCTTGCGCCAGTCGGCCTTGCCACTTTCCACCTTATCCAGATTCTTCTCCATCTGGGCGGAGAAATCCACGTCCACGATGTGGGGGAACTGTTCCAGCATCAGCCCGTCCACAGCCCGTCCCAGCAGAGTGGGCTTGAGCTTTTTCTGGTCGCGTTCCACATAGCCGCGGTCGATGATGGTGGTGATGATGGGCGCGTAGGTAGAGGGGCGGCCGATGCCGTTTTCTTCCAGCGCCTTGATGAGGGTAGCTTCAGTGTAGCGGGCGGGCGGCTGGGTGAACTTCTGCTCGCTCTTCAACTCCCGCAGCTTGAGCACCTGTCCCTGCTCCAGCGGGGGAAGGTTCGTTTCCTTCTTTTCCTTTTCGTCGGTGGCTTCTTCGTACAGGGCGGTAAAGCCGTCAAAGGTCACGGTGTAGCCGCTGGCCTTGAAGTGGTAATTCGCCGCGCTGACGGTGACCGACACGGTATCCTGCTGGCAGTCTGCCATCTGGCTTGCCATAAAGCGGCTCCAGATCATGCGGTACAGCTTTGCGGTGTCGCCGCTGATGCTCTTGTCCACCTCGTCCGGGGTCAGGGACGGCACAGAGGGACGGATGGCTTCGTGGGCGTCCTGTGCTGCCGTGGCGCTCTTGGTCTTCCATGTGCGCTTATAGGGGCAGATATACGCCTCGCCGTAAGCACCGGCGATATACTCCTTGGCGGCAGCCACAGCCTCGTCCGAAATGCGCAGACTGTCGGTACGCATATAGGTGATAAGACCCATCATGCCGTGTCCGGCAATGTCCACGCCTTCGTACAAGGTCTGGGCGGCGCGCATGGTGCGGGTGGCTGTAAAGCCCAACCGGCGGGAGGCCTCCTGCTGCAGGGTACTGGTGATAAAGGCCGGGGTGGGCTGCTTTGCGCGCTTGCCGCGCTTGAGCTCGCTCACCACATAGCTTGCGCCCTCCAAACCCTTTTCAATGGCGCGGGCCTCGGCCTCGCTTTTGGGCAGCAGCTTTTTGCCGTTGGCGTCCGTGGCAAGGCGTGCCACAAAGCTTTTGTGCCCGGCACCCAGGGTGGCGTCCACGTTCCAGTATTCATCGGGCTTGAAGTTTTCGATTTCCTTTTCCCGGTCGTCGATCAGCCGCACCGCCACGCTCTGCACACGGCCTGCGGACAGGCCGCGGCGCACCTTGCGCCACAGAAACGGGCTGAGCTTGTAGCCCACCAGACGGTCCAGCACGCGGCGCGCCTGCTGGGCGTTGAACAGATCCTCATCGATGGCGCGGGGGTGGGCCATGCCCTCCTTCACACCCTTTTTGGTGATCTCGTCAAAGGTGACACGGTTGGGCTCGTGGGGGTCCAGCCCCAGAATATTGGCCAGATGCCAGCTGATGGCCTCGCCCTCGCGGTCCGGGTCGGTCGCCAGCAGCACGCCGTCGGCGTGTTTGGCCTTGCTCTTCAGTTCCTTGATGAGCTTTTCCTTGCCCTTGATGCTGATGTATTGCGGGGTATAGCCATGCTCCACATCGATGCCCAGCTGAGATGCGGGCAGATCGCGGATATGACCCATGCTGGCAGTGACCTCGTAGTCATCGCCCAGATATTTGCCGATGGTTTTCGCCTTTGCAGGCGACTCCACGATAACCAGTTTCGCCATTTCTTTTTTTGCTCCTCTATCTGCAACGTGCCCCCAAAAGGGGATGCACGGTCATTCGCTCATATTATTGTACCACAGCTGTTGTGTGCTTTACCAGCGGAAATATTTCCACAATTTTTACCGCAGCACATACCGCTGCCCCGGCTGCTTGTACACCCGGCCGGTGAGTTCCAGCTTCATCAGGGTGCCCAGCAGTGCGGACATGGGCCAGGCCGGTGCTCACGCACAGCTCCTCGATGCCCACAGGCTTTGGCCCTATGCCCGCCAGCACCCGGCGCTCGGTGTCGCTCAGGGGTGCAGGTTGCTTTGCGGCCGCCGGTGCCTCCTGCCGACTGTGCAGCCCCTAGCGCCGCCAACAGGTCGGCTGCACCGGCCACTGCCCGGGCGCGGCCATCCCGCAGCAGACCGTTCGTGCCTGCCGAATTGGGGGAGTAGATACTCCCCGGCACGGCGTACACCGGCTTGCCGTAGCGCTCGGCGCTGGGCAACGGTGGACATGGTGCCGCTTTTTTCCCGCGCTTCCACCACCAGTACGGCAGAGGAAAGCGCCGCAATGAGCCGGTTGCGCTGCAAAAAGCCGTTAGGGCCTACGCCCTCACCGCAGGGCGGGTACTCGCTGATAACACAGCCCTTGCGCTCGATCTTCTGCCGCAGGGCGGCATTGGCTGCCGGGTAGGTGCGGTCGATGGGTACGCCCATCACTGCAATGGTGGGGCAGTCGTTTTTCACTGCCGCACGGTGTCCGGCGCTGTCCAGCCCATCGGCCAGACCACTGACGATAATGGCTCCGTTTTTTGCCAGTTCCCCGCCGATATCTGCCGCTGCGTTCAGGCCGTATTCCGTGGGCTTGCGGCTGCCCACGATGCCCACCGCCCCGGGCTCGTTGAGCCAGCGGGGGTCGCCGGTGCAGTAGAGCACCAGCGGCATATCCGGGATGCGGGAAAAGGCCAGCGGGTAGTCCGGGTCGTCAAAGGGCAGGATGCGCACCCGCAGAGCATCGCACTGCATCACCAGCGTGTGGAAGCTTTCTGCATCCAGCTGTGCTGCACGCTTAAAGGCTGCATCCCCTGCCGCCTGCCGGAATTCCTCGGTCTCCCGTGCTTCCCACGCCTCCTGTGCGCCGCCAAAGGCGTCCAGCACCTTTCCGGCGTGGAGGCTGGCGGGTCCCAGCACCTGCGACAGCCACAGCCAGCACAGCAGCGGGTCGGGTGCAGGCTCCGGCGGGAACAGGCTGGTCTGCCCGGTCACAGGCTCTCCTCCCGGAAATGCCACAGCAGGATGCTGCCCGCGATACCGGCGTTCAGGCTTTCCACCCGGTCGGTCATGGGGATGCGCACCGTGCTGTTGCAGGCGGCGATGGTCTCATCGGTCAGACCCTGTCCCTCGCTGCCGATGACCACGCAGACGCCGCCGGGATACCCGGCCTTTGCCGCGCTGAGCGGCTGGGACTGGTACAGCGCCGCCGCAAGGCAGGTGATACCTTTTTCCCGCAGCAGAGCGATGGCCTGCGGCATGGCACCGGTCTCGATGACCGGGATGCGCACCGCCGCGCCCATGGAGGCGCGCAGGGTCTTGGGGGCGTAGACACTGGCGCAGCCTTCGCTGAGGATGACACCGTCAAAGCCAAAGGCGGCCGCACTGCGCAGCAAAGTGCCCACGTTGCCGGGGTCCTGCACCCGTTCCAGCGCCAGATACCGCCCGCCGGGGCGCACCTCCTCCAGAGTGTGCACCGGGGTGCGGAACACCCCGAACACCCCCTGATGGGTGCCCACGTCTGCCAGCTTGTCCGCCACATGATCCTCTACCAGATAGTGCTCGCCCGGCAAAGCGGCAAGCTCCGGGCACTTTTCCAGCGCATTTTCGGTATAAAACAGGGTCTCCAGCTCTGCGCCCCGGGCAAGTTCCGGGCACAGCTTGCGCCCCTCGGCCAGAAAACGCCCCTCGGTGCGGCGGAATGCTGCACCGGAGGCAAGACGGCAGGCGTATTTTATTTTTGCATTTTCCCGGCTGGTGATCTTTTCGTCCATGCGTTCCTCCTGAACAGGTGTGTATGCGTTCTGCTTTGGATATAATAGAAAAAGGGCAGCGTCTGCCGCAGGTTTCTGCGGCAGGGCGCTGCCCCGTTGCCTTGTTTCCCTGGCCGCAAAAAATGCCCGGATACAAAACGGACGCCCGCGTATACGCGCGGGCGTCACGATGCAAGGTCTTTATCAGGCGTTCTTCACGGTCTCGACCAGAGCAGCAAAGCTCTTGGGATCGTTGATAGCCATCTCGGACAGCATCTTGCGGTTCAGCTCGATGCCTGCCTTCTTCAGGCCAGCCATGAAGGTGGAGTAGTTCATGCCCAGGGGACGAACTGCATTGTTGATGCGGCAGATCCACAGGTTGCGGAACTGACGCTTCTTCATGCGGCGGCCAGCCAGAGCGTAGTTGCCGCTCTTCATGACCTGCTGCTTGGCCATCTTAAAGTGCTTGCTCTTGCAGCCGTAGAAGCCCTTGGCCAGCTTCAGCATCTTCTTACGACGTTTGTGAGTCATGGTTGCGCCCTTGATACGTGCCATTTTTTATATCTCCTTTAGTATCTCGTAGAAAGTTTTGTGTACCTGCGGCTCGCTCTTAGGCGTAGGGCAGCATGCTCTTGATGGTAGCTGCGTTGGTCTTATCAACGTAGCTGGGCTGACGGTAGCCACGGGTCAGCTTGGTGGTCTTCTTGGTCAGGATGTGGCTGCGGAATGCATGACCGCGCTTGATCTTGCCGTTCTTGGTCAGCTTAAAGCGCTTCTTAGCGCCGGAGTGCGTCTTCAGTTTCATCTTAGCCATTTTAGTTTCCTCCTAAAATTAGTCCTTATTGGGTTTCGGGATCAGCAGAATGGACATCGTGCGGCCCTCGAGCACGGGCGGCTTATCGGTGGATGCCTGAGGCAGAGCCTCGGCAAACCGCTTCAGCACGTCTGCGCCCAGAGCACTGTGCGCCATTTCGCGGCCGCGGAAACGGATCGAAACCTTTACCTTGTGTCCGGCTGCCAGGAACTTGGCAGTCTGGTTGAGCTTGGTGTTGAAGTCGTTGGTGTCAATATTGAGCGAAAGGCGGGTCTCCTTGACCTCGACCACTTTCTGGTTCTTCTTGGCTTCCTTCTCCTTCTTCTGCTGTTCAAAACGGTATTTGCCGTAATCCAGCACCTTGCACACAGGCGGGGTAGCCTGCGGTGCGATCTTGACCAGATCGAGCCCGGCTTCTTCTGCAGCGCGCATGGCCACCTGAATGGACACAACGCCCTTCTGCTCGCCATCGGCACCGATCAGGCGAACTTCACGATCACGGATCTGACCGTTGATCTCCAGTTCCTTCGACTTTCCAGCGGTAGCGATAATGAATGCACCTCCAAACAAAATCCATAGTGTTGCAATATTTGGCATAGAAAACGCGGCCGCCCATATTCTGGACAGCCGCGCGAAATTTCACACAAAGCCGCAGCATTCGCAAAGGAATAAGCTGCTGTTTCGGGTATAGCCCGGGGACATTCTCCCGCAAGGCGAGCGCGGCACAGGCCGTAGCTGCTTTCTTTACCCGGCTATTCTACCACGCTTTATCTGCCCTGTCAAGCACTTTTTATGCGTTCTTTGGAAAAAATATGACTTTCCATCCAACGGGACGATTTTGAATGGCCTCCGCTTGCGCTCTGGCCATGAATAGCGGAAGAATTACCTATATTTCGCGTTTGTCGCGCTCTGCGGAGCGCTCCAAACGCTATTTTCACGGGAAAGGCCGTAGAGGAAAACAGGTAGCTTTGCCCGCAACGCCGCTGTTTCCAAAGGGAACAGGCGTTGCAGATGCTGTTTCGATTTACGACCCCTCTGGTGAAAATGGGTTTCAGGAAAGTCCGCAGACTTTCCTGAAACCCGAAATTAAAATAACTTTTCCGCTGAATATGGCCAGAGCGCAGCGGAGGCCATTTTCAATCGTTTTACGCCTCGATCAGTTTGCCCAGTGCAAAGGAGTAGATGCCCTTATAGGTCACCTTTTTCGGTGCAAAGCGCTTTTCGATGGCAATGGCGTAAAGGTTCAGCTGGGCGCGGTAGGCGCGCAAAAAGTCGCTCTCGGCCTTGCGGCGGTCGGTCTTGTAGTCCAGCAGCTCCAGATGGTCCGGATACACCAGCACAAGGTCGGCGATGCCCTGCACCAGCACCTGCGCATCTGCGGCAGCGGGCAGTTCCTCGTGTCCCTGCGCCGCCAGCACTGCACCGGCGGGCAGCGCGGTGATAAAGGGCAGCTCCCGCAGCACCTGCTCGGCGGCGCAGATCTTTGCAAAGGCCTCGCTTTCCACAAAATGCCGGATACACACCGCGTCCAGCTTTTCCGCGATCTCCGGGGCGGTCAGCTGCACCGCCACCTGACGGTCCCGCTCTGCCGGGATGGCTTCGTCCAGCGTGCCCGCAGCCTTGGCTTCTGCCAACCGGGCAAAGTCCGCATGCTCCAAAAAGGCGTGCAGTGCGGTGCCCATCTCGGCGGCGGTCAGGCCGTCCTTGGAAAGGAAGCCCGGGCGCTCCAGCGTGGTCTGTTCGGCCTTGTGCACGATGCTGGTCACGCTGACCTTGGCGGGCACCTGCGCAAGCGCTGCCGCCGGGTACTGCCACGCAAAGCCCTGCCGCAGCTTCTCCACCAGTGCCAAGTCGGTCTCCGGCACTTCATTCTCCGTATCTGCATCCGGTTCCTCGGCCAGTTGCACGGCATCGTCGCACACCCTGATGGCCATCACGCTTTCAGTCTGCACAAAAAGCAGTTCCCGGTTGCCGGAAAGCTGCCGCAGCACCCCGCCGTCCGGGTGCACCAGCAGCGCCGCCCGCAGCCAGTCGGCAAAGCTGTTGGCCTGCTGGTGCAGTGTAGCCCCCGCCCCGGCAGCCAGAAAAGCTGCTGCCTTGGCAAAGGGCTTTGTGGTCTTGCCGCTGCTCAGGGGCACGGTGAGGATGAGCTTATCCTGCGCACGGGTGAGCGCCACATACAGAAGGCGCATCTGCTCGCTGCGCAGCTCCCTAGCATGGACATTAGCCAGCGCGGTATAGGCGGCAGTCTTGTAGGCGCCCTCGCCGTTTTCCGGCCGCAGCCGCAGCCCGGCACCGTAGCTGCGGTGCACCAGCACCGGCTGACGGATATCCGAAGCGTTGAACTTGCGCGCCGTATCCCCCACGAACACCACCGGGAACTGCAAGCCCTTGGAGCGGTGGATGGTCATGATGGACACGCACCCCGGGTGCACCCCGCTGGGCACAGTGTCCTGTCCGGTACTGCCGGCCTGCGCGGCGGCATCGATGGCGCGCACCAGCGCCGAGATGCCGCCTGTACCGGAAGTGGCGCAGAAGGAGGCAAACCGCCGGGCATCCTCCCGGCGGCGAGCACCGTTTTTCCAGCACGCCCAGCGCCGCCAGATAACCGGTGGAGGCAAAAAATTTCTTCCAGCAGCTGCTCTGCCGGGGCGCTGCGCGCCATCTGCCGCAGGGCGGTGAGATGAGCGTAGAAATCCTTCACCTTCTCGGTAAAGGGGTCGTCGGCCGGGTCCTCCAACGCCAGCAGCAGTGCGCCGTACAGGCTGATGCGGGCGGGCTTTTTGTCCGGCTCGGCCTGTACCTGACGGCTGCGGGCGCGCAGCCGCACAAGGTCATCCTCGGTAAAGCCGAACATGGGGCCCAGCATGGCGGCTGCCAGATAGATATCCTGCGAGGGGTCGTCGATGACCTTGAGCAGGGCGATGAGGGGGCGGATGTGGGGCGCAAGCATCAAGTTCTCCCGGGCATCGGCATATACCGGGATGCCCCGGGCGGTCAGCGCCTCCACATAGGCTGGGAACTCGGTGCGCGCTGCCAGCAGGACGCAGCAGTCCTCGTACCGCACCGGGCGGGTGGTGCTGCCCTCCCGCACCGGCTCTCCGGCAGAAACCAGCTGCGCGATACGTTCCGCGATCCAACCTGCATCGGTCTCGGTCTCATCGTCCGGCAAAAACTGCACTTCCACGCTGCCCTGATATTCCCCGGGCGCGCCGCAGACCAGACGCTGCCCGTCTCCGTAGGCGGTATCGCCCAGCTCCGGGGTCATGAGCTGCTCAAAGAGATAGTTGATGCCCGCCACCACCTGCGGTGCGGAGCGGAAGTTTGCATCCAGCGCCAGCAAGGCGTCCGTGCCCGGGGTGCCCTCCGGCGGGCGGGGACGGGCTTTTGCGCCCGGCAGCAGCGGCCAGCTGTCCAGCTTTTGCCGGAAGATGCCCGGCTCTGCCTGCCGGAAGCGGTAGATGCTCTGCTTTAGATCGCCCACTAGGAAGAGGTTATCCCCCGCCGGGGCGGCAAGGCAGCGGTAAAGGGCATCCTGCAGGGCGTTCGTATCCTGATATTCGTCCACCATCACCGCAGCGTAGTCCTGCCGGATGTTCTCGCACAAAGGGGTTGGCTTTCCCTCCGGGGTGCGCAGCAGACGCAGGGCAAGGTGTTCAAAATCGCTGAATTCCAGCAGCTTGCGCTCCCGTTTTCTGGCCGTGAACCGGACATCGAAGTCCCGCACGGCGGCGAACAGTGCCCGCAGCCGGGGCAGGGTGATCTGCCGATCGGTCTCGGCTTCGGCCTCGGAGCAGCAGATGAGCTGGGTCATCTGCTCAAACAAAGCGGCAGCTTCGTCCGAGCGGGTCTTGATCTCCGCCTTGTGGTCGCCGCCCAGACGCTTTTTCATGCCTTTCAGCCCGGGCGCTTCCTCCATGCCCAGCACATAGGGGGTGAGCAGGTCGTACAGCGGGTCCCACTGTCCGGCAGTGGCCAGCTGCTCCGCCTGCGCAAAGAAGGCGGCGGCTTTTTCCAGCCTTGTACCGGCCTCCTCGTATTTTTCTGCCACCGCAAGCTGTGCCTTTGCCCGGGCGGATGGGGTCTTTTTTTCCTCAGCAGCTGCCAGCTCTTGGTCAAAATCCGCATGGCAGTCGGCCAGCGCTGCCGTCAGCAGTTCCCGCGCAGCCTTGGCGCAGCGGGCAGCTTCGGCCAGAAGCAGGTCGTGCCAGCAGGTGGAAGCAAAGCCGTTTTCCTGCTCGTATGGCGCAAGAAATTCGTCCAGCTTGCGGTCATAATCCGGCAGCGCCCGCAGAAAATCGTAGATCTGCAAAATGGCATCGCCTGCGGGCTTGTCCGTGCGTCCCTTGCCGTACAGGTCTGCAAAGGCGCAGAAATCCGGGTCGCGGTAGGCGTTTTCCAGCGTTTCGGCCAGTGCCGCCCCCCGCAGCAGCTGCACGGTACCGGGGTCTGCCGGGGCAAAATCCGGCGGGATATCCAGCGCCTGAAAGTGCTTGTGCAGCAGGTTCAGACAAAAAGCATCAATGGTGCAGATGGGCGCACGCTGCAGCAGCATCCGCTGACGGCGCAGCATGGCGTTGCCGGGCTGCAGCTGGCTGCGGTGCAGCAGCGCCTGCCCGATGCGGGCGCGCAGCTCTGCCGCCGCCGCGTTGGTAAAGGTGACGATGAGCAGCCGGTCGGCGTTGACCGGCTGCTCCGGGTCGGTGATCAGCTGCACCGCCCGCTCGGTCAGCACGGCGGTCTTGCCGCTGCCTGCGGCTGCGCTTACCAGCAGCGCACCGCCCCGGTCGGCAATGGCGGCCTGCTGCGCCGGGGTCCATTTTGGTCCGCTCACGGCTGTTCCTCCTCTTCTTCGGGTTCTTCCTCGGGTTCAAAGGGCTTTGCAGGGGCTTCCAGCGCACGCTCGTGCACCCCGGTCTCATGGCAGCAGATAAAGCTGTAATCGCACCAAGTACAGGGGCTTTTGCTGCTGCTCACCACCAGCGGCTCGGCATCGATCTGCCCGCCGTAAAGCTGCTCGCCCATCTGGGTAACAAGATCGTCCAGATGCAGCTGGATGCGGCTGAGCTTGGCGCTGTCCGCCCGCTTGTCCTTCTGATAGGGGCTGGGTGCGCCGTTGCGGTAGCCAAAGGGCAGGTACTTGCCCGTTTCGTCTGCATCCATGGCGTCAAAGATCTTCTGCTCGTCCCGCACAAGGCCGTCCAGCTGGTACTCCACCGCCCGGGCAGCCTGTCCGCGGGGCAGGGTCTGGGGGGCGGGGTCGGCCAGCAGATACAATACGCCCGCCGGCTGTGCGCCGGTAAAGCGCCCGCCGGCATCCCGGGTCAGGCTGAACAGATACAGCAGCATCTGGCAGTCCAGACCGCAGTAGACCTCTTTCAAGTCCAGCTTTTTGCTGCCGGTCTTGTAGTCCACCACCCGCACCCAGCGGGTGCCGTCGTCCTCGATCCACTCGTCTGCGCGGTCCACCGTGCCCACCAGCTGCACCGTGCGCCCATCTGACAGTCGGTACACCTGCCCGGGCACGGCATCCTCGCCCCGGCCGATCTTCAGTTCACAGGCCACGGGCTTAAATTGGGACTGGTTCTGCTCGTCCCGCAGATAGCACAGCAGGCTGGTCATGCTCTTTTTCAGCCGGGAGAGCAGGTAGGCAAAGCGTGCGGTATCCTCCGGCAGATAGCGCCGCGCGTACTCGTCCACCAGTGCGGCGGCAAGGTCGGCCATGGCGGCATCATCCAGTTCTAAAAAGGGGCGCAGCCCGGCGCAGGGGTTGTCCTCCCCGGGGTGGGGGTCCAGCGCCATTTGCAGCACCCAGTGCATCAGGGTGCCGCTCTGGTCGGCGGAAAGCTCGGCCCGGCGGCGGGGCCTGAGCCCCAGCACATACTGCAAAAAGTAACCGTAGCGGCAGGTATAGTATTTTTCCAGCTGGCTGGGCGAGATGTGCAGCCGCCTGCCCAGCAGCGTTTCCAGTGTGGGCAGATCCTGCACCTGCCGGGGCGGGTCCTGCTCCATGCGCTGCAACAACGCAAGCCCACGGGGTGTCTGCACCCCCTCGCCGGGGGCGCGCAGCACCTCGGTCAGGCTAGCACGTTCCAGTTCGGTCAGCGGCCAGCCGCCGCCCAGCACGTCTAAGCCGTCTGCGGGGGTGGCAGCAAGGTCAATGAGTTCCAGCTGCGGTGCGGCGGGCTGCAATGCCTCCACGATGGGTTCCAGCGCAGCGCACAGGGTCTGCCCCTGTCCCTTCGGCCAGCTCATCCACAGCCCCTTTGCCGGGGCGGTAAGGGCTTTATAAAAGCAGACCTGTTCCCGCACCACACGGTTCTCAAAACAGTCCGGCAGATCGATCTGTTTTGCCATCAGCAGGTCGCGGTCGGCGTGGGTCAGCAGACCGCTTTCTGCGGGGGTACAGGGAAATTCGCCCTCTGCAAGCCCCAGCACGAACACATAGTCCGGCGCATCCAGACGCATTTTACCGGCGCTTGCCAGCACCACCGCGTCCAAGGTCTGCGGGATGTGCCCAAGGTCAGAGGAGCGCAGCAGCAGGCTGAAAAGATCCTCGTACTCCGGCACGGTGATGCCCTGACTGCCCAGCAGCCGCGCCATCTCGTCCAGCAGCTGCATCACCACATTCCACTCGCGGGCGGCTTCCTCTGCCGCCGGGATACCCCGGGCAGCGCGGATATCCTCCACCTGTGCAGCTTGCTGCCCCTCTGCGCCCAGCTCCTTCAGGCAGAAATACAATGCCCGGCTGATCTGCTCGGCGTTGGCGCTGCGCACCTTGCTGCGCAGGGTATCCACCGCCGTCACCAGCTTTTTGCGGGCGTTCTCGGCGCGGGTCAGGTTCAACGTATCTTCCTCGGTCAGCTCAGCATCGCCGAAGCCCCGGGGACTTTTGGTAAATTCTGCCCGCCACGCCGCTGCATTAGGCGACCATGTGTAGGCGTAGTTTTCCAGCGCGCAGACCTCCGGCTCGGTCAGGTCGCACAGGCCGGTCTTGGCCAGCACGGTCAGCTGCTCGGTCATGTCCGCACCCCGCAGCAATGCCAGCAGTGCCCGCACCGCCGTGGCGGGGGCGCTGAACTCCGGGGTGGTGGGCTCGTCGCAGTACAGAGGGATCTCTGCCATGCGGAATTCGTACCGCACCGCAGCCCGGTACAGGCTGATATCGCGGCAGACCACCGCAATTTTTCCGCAGCACACACCCTGCCGCATCAGGCGGCGGATGGCGGCAGCGGCGCAGCGGGCTTCCTCCTCCCGGCTGGCGGCGGCAAACAGCCGCAGCTCCGGGGCGCTTTCCGGCGGGGTGCAGCTGCCGGTCTCCAGCAACTCGGTCAAGGCAGCAAGCCCCGGGGCATCCTTATGGCGCAGGTCCCGCCGCAGCAGCTCCGGGGCGGCCACCTGTGCGCCGTTTTTGCGCGCCAGCTGGCGCAGCTGCGCCGCCACCTGCTTTGCACCGGAGAACAGTTCCAGGTCCCCGGGCTGCATGGGTGCGCCGTCCTCGCACAGTGCCACCGTCACGGCGGGCAGCGCAGCCAGCATGGCACCCATCAGCCGCTTTTTGGGCGCGTTGAAGGTGTCGAACTCGTCAATGAACACCTCGCGCTCACGCAGAAAGTCCGGCAGCTCGTCCCGGGCAAGTGCAGCCTCCAGCCGGTCTGCCGCCAGCTCCAGACGGTCGGCGGGATCCATGCCGGTGCCCGCCAGCAGGCTCTCGTAGCCCTGAAAGATGAGTGCCAGCTCGCCCAGCTTTGCACTCTCGGTGCCGCAGTCCCGGGCAAGCTCCTGCAACTGCTGCCCGGAAAGCCCGGCGCTTTTCAGCTCGTCGATGGTCTCTGCCGCCATCTGGCAAAAAGCTGCACTGCGCCGGTGGCGGTAGTAGTAGTGCACGTTATCCTGCAATTCCTCCAGCGCACGGCGCACCAGCACCGCCCGCCCGGCATCGGTCAGGGTCTGCACCGCCGCGCCGCCCTCTATCGCAAGGATATGCTCGGCCAGACTGGTAAAGGAATAGCTTTCC
>ENA-OQDT01001215-OQDT01001215.1-human-gut-metagenome-genome-assembly--contig:-NODE-1215-length-15462-cov-4.026475_pt1 | contig 15462 bp, 11 predicted proteins | sample MGYA00242786_ERZ504617 | MGnify/ENA primary metagenome ERZ504617 (study PRJEB26092, sample SAMD00036337) | human gut metagenome | host: Homo sapiens | study: EMG produced TPA metagenomics assembly of...
ACTGAAACTTTACTCACTGTAATCCGTCGTTTCAGAGAACTACATAACAAGCAGGACTAATCCAGCGCAATACAGCTGTAAAGCGCATCTTTTACGGCGCCATAACGTTTCTTATATGTGAACGTTATCGTGTAAACATGATTTTCCCTCATGCCAAGCGCGCTTCTGTCCGACGCGATGCCGGGAAGCTCGATTTCGTCCAGAATGCTGCCGCTGATCAGGTCGACGCAGATCAGTTGGGATTTTCTTTGTCCCACGCCTGTGTAGAGATAGGCATGAGAGCCGCGCCGCTGAATCACGGTCGTACCGCCGGTCCGCAGGCTGAGGATAGGGACGCCGGTATGGATATTCAGAATGTAAAAATAGCCGCCAGCTCCGGCTGTCCCGAAATACAGGTTGTCGCCCTCGCGCTGCATGTCGGTGTACAGATACCCGCGCCCGCCGAACGTCCAGATATCCTGTCCGTCCTTCTGGCAGATGTACCCCCATTCTCCTTTGTGACGGACCTGATATTCATTCAAAACGAAAGAGTCCTCCACAAAATGTTCGGGCGAGGGCTTACGCCGCTGGTATTCCGACTGCAGATTGTCAGGAGCCGGAATTTTTGAGCGGCCTGTTTTCAATTCGATTGCAATCTGTTCTCCGCACAGCAGAAAAAGCGCGTCATCCTGTTTTATAATCATCCAATCATGCGGCAGAGGAGGCGATACTCCCTGCCTCCCTTCGAATAGTATTTCGGGCTCATCCATTTGTCCGTGTACGCACCGAACCAAATGTTCATCTTTGTAATAAAAGGAAATCCCGGATTCCTGATAAGAGAATATGCCGTGGAATTCCGGCTCCCATGGGTTTTGTGCATCGAGTTCTCTGGTCCAAAGCAGTTTCATGATGGCCCTCCTTTACCACGGTATAATATCATGAAATATTACACCCGGATTTGCGGCCTTCATAATTTCCACTTTATTTGCAAGTGCTGCAAAACCAGCACCAGATGCCTGAGAGGGACTGGCAAATTCCCAAACTTCGTATATTCCGGACGTTCCTTTGGCAATAATATCCGGGCGCTGGTTCCCATTCAGTCCTGCGGTGTTGAGTGAACGATTACCATAGACCTCCGTATATTGCCCTGACTTTTGTAGCTCAGTTAGCTTATCGTCAATTCTTTTTGCATGTATTTTATTTCCGTGCCCTTGACCATATTTTTCGCATGTATTATGTACTAGAACGCCGGATTCGGCTACATAGTATGTATGGTAATCTTGGACTTGGAAATTATAGACCTTGACCGGGTTCTCCAGCAACTCATGCTGGATTTTTTTCGACTACGACATACTCGCCATTGACGAGGACGAGGATATCGCCCGCGCGGAGATGTGCGGCGTCCGTCCCAGCCCTTAACCGGGCAATAGAACGGGTGCGTCGGTGTTGCAACGATCTCCTCGCCGTTCACGAAGATGTGCATCAGTTCACTCGTCTCGTTTACATAAGTCTCAACAACCTGCTTTAACTCTGTCGTGCCGGTCGCCTCGTCCCAAGCCCAGACATAATCTCCAACGGTAACGTCCTCTATGGGCTTATCGCCATCCTCTGTCAGCACGGGCGTTCCGGCGACAAAGCAGGATGTGGCGGCATTTATCGCTCCTGCGACGGCCCCTACCACCGCGCCGGCCACCGTGCTGATCAGTGCGCTCTTACCGTATTCAGCAAATTCCTCCGTAGATTTCACGCTTGAGGCAGCAGAAACAACGCTTCCGGCATAGGCAACTCCTGCCCCCAAGGCAGCGCCCGTTATAATGGTCGCCGCTGCCGGGACTGTCGTGCAGGTTCCGCTTATGAGTGCTGTCGCGGTCATTGCAGCAGCTGCAGCACCGCCGCAGGTAACAACAGAGGCAACCGCCAAGCCAACAACGGCCACCGTGGCCACGACCCAATGCCACCATGCGTCTCCGGAATAATCGTTGCGCATGACAGGATTATTCCCGCAATAGGCAAACATGTTGCAGCCGATTGCATCACCGGGGTCTGTGCTGGAATAGGTATCCGCATTGATAAAATCTCCGGTTTGCGGGATCATAATAACGAGACTGCAAATAATAGAATCCCGTCTCATTATCATAATAGTATCCACGATATCTGAGCGGGTTGATCTCGGCCAGTCTACCGGAGCTGGACACGATATTTCCCCACGCATCATACTCGTAAGTCGCAACAGACTCATACTCAAAGCCGGGGATGTAGTGGATCAGCTTTACCACGTCGCCCTGCAAATTCAGAACGTAATAATATGTTTGGAAGCTCGTTCCATTCGTCGAATACTTGAGCGCAAACGGCTTTCCGGATTCATCATAGATGAAATCAAGGACCGCTGTCAAGGTATTATTGGTCCGGATCGTTTCGCGGGCCACTTTGCCGTTCAGGGTCAAATATTCATGGGTAACGGTCTGTTTGCCGGTAACATGGGTCCCCTGCGGGGAGACGGTTTCATCTTTAGCAGGAACATCCGCCTCGACCGGTTCGCCCTCGCCGCCGGACATGATCTCACCGGGACCGGTCGGCTGCGGCGGGATAGTCACATCACTCTGTAATTTTCCTGTCACAGTAATATCACTGTGGATCGGCAACGTGTACTTCTCCCAAGTCACGATATATCCAACGGGCGCAAACGGAGAAGGATAGTCGCTGTTTTTCAAAACGTACCCATCCGTAACGGTCAGCGTGCCGATTTGTGCACCATCGAAAATGAAGGTAACGACATGGGACGAATTGTCGGAATAGATAACATTTATGATCGTATTCTTTATGATCCTTGTCGTTGATTTATCCCAGTGCCCGGTATACCCCTCCTTTGCCGGAATTTCCGGGTAGTCGCTGTCCTGCAGAGTGTACCCAACTTCAACCTTCATGGTTTTGAGCACCTTGGCATCCGCGCGGAACACAACCGTGTACTGCTTTATAACGGTCGAAGGCTCATAGACCGCATTGATTATGATGTCGCTATGAATCGCAGAAGTATATCTCTTCCATGAACCTTTATAGCCGCTCTTTGCGGGCACGGTTGGGTAGTCGCTGGCCTTCAGGACATAGCCGTCCTCGACGGTCATGGTCTTGACGACCGTATTGTCGGCCTTGAAGGTAACGGTATACTTCGCCACGACTGCCGTATACTTCGCCTGCACCGTGACATTGCTGTGAATGGCCGTGGTATACTTCACCCACTCGCCGGTATAGCCGGTTTTGGTGGGGACCGCGGGGTAGTCGCTGTCCTTCAGCGTGTAGCCATCCTCGACGGTCATGGTCTTGACGGTCGCGCCGTCGGCTTGGAAGGTGACGGTATAGTCCGGAAGCTGCGTGAACGTCTCGACGGTATAGGTCTTGCTCGTGCGGATGCCGTCGGCGTCGTAGGCATACTCTAACGTTTCTGTCTTCCCGTCAGAGGTTTTGGATGCCGTTTTCAGCTGTCTTCCGTTCTGCCAGCCGAAGCTCCAGCCGCCGTAGGACAGCGGGTTGCCCGAGGCATCGTAGGTGATCGCCTGCCCGTTGACCGCCGTCAGCAGGTCGTGCCACTGCGCGTCGCCGTAGGTATAGGTCTGGAGCAGCGTCGTGGTATTTCCCTTTTTCTGGGAGACGGTCAGCAGGTTTCCGGCTGTGTCGTAGGTGTAATTATAGGTGAGATAAGCTTCTGCCTCTCCGGACTTGTAATATGCCTCCGACGTCAACTGATTCTGGCTATCATAAGTATACTCGACGAGCTTGTTGAAGTCGCCGGTGCTCTCCCGGATTTCCTTCAGGTTTCCGACGTCGTCGTAAACGTACTTTTTGCCTTCGAGGAGCATGCCGCTGTCGCTGCCGAGGCGGACGTTGCGGAACTCCACCTGCGCGCTGCCGCGGTTCCAGCTCACGTCACGATACGCGTAAGCCGTGTTCAGGATCACGGAGCTGCCGTTTTTCACCGTAACGCGATTCAGCCGCTTGAGGGCGTCGTAGCCGAAGCTCAGGCTGTCGCCCGTCGCGGCCGTCATGGACGTCAGGCTGCCGTCGCCTTTTTCCCCGTCGCTGTAGGCGTAGCGCTCCGAGTAGGTCTGCGCGCCGAGCGTCCAGCTCTGGCCGGAGAGGCGGTTAAACGCATCGTAAAGGTGCTCTGTTCGCTGCGTGACAGAGCCGTTTTCATCCATGGCCGTGCTGCGGATGAGCCGCCCGAGACTGTCATACTCAAAGGCGTAGGAGCCGACCGTCTCGCCGTCCTCCTCGTACCGCAGGCGGGCAAGCTGGCTTTCGGCGTTGTAGGTATAGCGAATAGTGAAGTCCGGCTTTCCGGTCTCGTGATACGACTTTTCAACCAGCCGGTCGAGGAGGTCGTAGCTGTAGGTCACGGCCACGCCGTTGGCGTAGGTCGTCTGCGTCAGGTTGCCGCCGCGCGGAGCGTAGTCGTTCGTCGAGAGGACGCGGTCCCCGACGCTCGTGCTCGTCGCCTGGCCCCACTGGTTATAGCCGAAGGAGTAAATTTGATGCTGCGCGGCTCCGCTCCGGTAGGTCTTGCGGTCGAGGGTGGCAAGGCGGCCGTTTTCGTAGCCGTAGTCGATGGCGGCGACGCCGTGGCGGTAGACCATGGCCGTCCGGCGGCTGTTGGCGTCATAGGTATATTCCGTCGTGCGGCCCAGTGCGTCCGTCGTCAAAATAAGCTGCTCTGCCAGCGAGTTGTAGCCGTAAGACGTCGTATTGCCGTTGACGTCCGTCACGCTCTGCATGTGGTTGCGGTCCGGCGTCGCGACGGCGCTGCTCTCGAGGTACTTCTGCTCGTTTTTCTCCGTCGAGGTCAGCTTGGAGCCGGTGACGTTTCCCGCCTCGTTATAGGTCGTGGCGCTCTTGATCCCGGCGACCGAAGCCGAGGTGACGTCGTGGGCAGCATTGTAGGTATAGGTGTACTTTGCGCCGTTTGCGGCCGTGTAAGAGGTCAGGTCTGTGCCGGTATACCCGGCCTTTTCCGTGCCCGTGCCGGTCTGCGTGGCGGCCGTGACGTTGCCGTCGGCGTTATAGGAGTAGGTCTGCACCGGCTCCTGCCGCAGGGAGAGGTTGTCGAACCGGGCCGTGCCGGAATTGTGGTCGAACGCGCAGTAGACGATGATCCGCCGGATCGTTTTGCCGCTCTCCTTCGGCACGATGGTCCCCACGGCGCACTGCCAGTCGGCGGTGGCCCAGCTGAACGGGACGCTCTGCCGCTCGGGGTCGTCCACGCCCACATAGAAGATCTCCGCGATCAGGCCGAAGTAGCGCGTGCCGCTGCCAAACTCCAAAGCGGCGTTCGGGGCGGCGTAGTCCGCCTGCGCCCAGCCGGAGAGCAGGAACGTCGTGTCCGAGGAGCAGTTCAGCGCGACGGGCTGGCTGACATGGAGGATGCCATTGTAGCTGCCCTGCATGGTCATGGCCTTCGCGCCGAATTTGGTTTCCGCAGCCGCCGCCGAGCCGCCCTGCAGGTTCCAGCCCGCATCGCCGAATTCGAACGAGGCGTTCTGCAGGAGGTTATAGGTGGAGGCGGCCTCCGCCTGCTCCAGCTGGAGATCGTCGAGGTAGGCCGTGCCCGTGCAGCCGCTCATGCGGAAGGCGATGCGGCAGGACGCCGCCGGGGCCGTGAACGTGGCGGTCACGCGCTGCCAGCCGTTTTCGATGGCGGCGGACGGGCGGGCATCCGTCAGCAGGACGGTCTGCTCCGCGCCTCCGCCCTGCACGACGGCCTCCAGCCGCGCGCCGCTGCTCCAGCGCAGGTGGGAGCTGGCGGAGAAGTAGCCCGAGAGGGTGTAGGTCTCCCCGGCGGTGAGCGTTACGGGGCGGGAGATGGCGGCTGCATCGCCGCTGCCTGCGCCGTCCGGGAGGTAGAGATTCAGGCCGCCCGTGCCGTGGCGGCGGTTTTCGTCGTTCGTGATCGTCGTGCGGGCCGCTGCGGAGCCGCTGCCGGTCGAGGCGTTCGTCCAGCCGTCCTCCGATTCCAGCCCGCCGTCCCGCAGGAGGTTTTCCGCCGTCATGCCCGTCGAGCCGACGCTCGTCAGGCGGTTATTCTGCTTGCTGCGCTCTGCGGTGTCCGTATAGGAAGCGGCGGAGCTGCCGAGGATGCGCGTGATATCCGTATTGGTGGTATAGGTGGAGACGGTGCGGCCCCAGTTGTCGAAGACGACCTCAAGGCGGATGTCGTCATCCGTTTCTGCCAGCTGGTCCGCGCCGAACGCGCGGTAGCTCGAGCGGTTTTTGCCGTTCCAGCACTTGACCGTGTCGCCGGGCACATGCGTTCCGCCGTCGAGGGTGAATTCATAGAACTGGTCAATGGTGCCGTCCGTGTGGTAGGTATACCAGATGCCGTAATTGGCCTCGCCGTCGTGCGCGCCGTTCAGGCCGGTCGTATCGTAGGTGTAGTTCAGCTTTGTGCCGTCCGGGCAGAGGAGGTAATCGAGCTGGCGGACGCCGCGGTGTTGTCGTAATGGAACTTTGTCTCCTTCCCGGCCTCGTCGCCGACGCGGAGGAGCCTGCCATCCGCGTCGTAGATCAGCTTGGCGAGGTATTCGACCGAAGCGTCCTTGTTCTGGCGGCAGATGCGGGTCAGGCGGTTAAAGACCTCGTTTGTCGGGCGCCAGCTTTTTGCCGTCCGGGGTGTCGAAGTTGATGCCGTTATAACAATAATAAATGCCGTTGCCGTAGGCGTCCTTTGTATAGGTCAGGATGCCGTCGCGGAAGAAGGTCTCGTTTCCGTTGTCGTCCGTTATGGTGAAGTTCGTGTGGCCGGTGTCGCTGTCCGGGTTCGCCTGGCACGTCATCTTCAGGCCGAGGCCGTCCTCGTCCCGGAAGACGCCGTCCGTTTCGGCTCCGCCGCCTCCCTCCTTCGAGAAATAGTGCTGCGTGCCGTCGGCATCCGTGTAGACCCAGTAGAGGGTCTGCGCGTCGTCCGAGCCGATGCGGACGGACTGGACGCATTGCTGCGCGGAGAGCTTCCAGCCGGAGCCGAGCAGCATATTGCGGTAGTCGCGCGTATAGTCGGGCGGCTCGTTGGGGTTTTTCTTCTGCTGCACACCGAAGGACTCCCGGCTGAGGCCGGAGTTGTACACGAGCGACAGCCCGAAGGGCATCACGCTGCTATCCGACGAGAGCAGCGGCACGACGAAGGTCAGGCGCTGCATGTGGTCCGAGATATAGCCGGTACCGGCACGGCCCGCGCTCTGTGTCTGGTAGGTGTAGTAGCTCTCCAGACCGAAGTCGTTGCGGTAGGTCACCGTGAGATACGACGCACCCGTCTGGAACGAGGAGACGATGCGCTTGCTCGCGCTGCAGTCCGAGCGCAGCAGGATCGCATGGCATTTCCCGCCGCTGTACCAGCTGCGGGCCGCGCGGGTGATATCCAGCGAGCGGTAGCCGTTCGTACTGGTCAGGCGGATGAAATCCTCCGTCGCGGTTTTATAATGATTCGTTCCGTTTGCATAAATTTTATTCCACGTCAGGGTCTTGATCCAGTCGCTGTACTTCTGATTTCCCGTCTTGTCAATTGTCAGCTGGTGGGCGTACAGGTACTGGAAATCGTCGGAAGAAACGTTGCTGAAGCCGGACTGCAGGGCATGAATGGCTGCCGCCGTGACCATGCTGCCGGAGGGCAGTTCAGGCAGCTTGTCGACCGCCGCGATGGCCTGATATTCGCCGCTGCCGTTATGCTGGGTATAGCCGACCCGCACCGTGCTTTCGGGGAAGCTGGTGTCCGGCCTACCGGAGAAGACATAGGCCCACGAGAGGGAGCCGGACTGCGAAATCTTGACGATCGTCGGGTCGATGCGACCGGGAACTGCGCCTCTTCCTCGATCCACGCGGCGTCCGCATCGACGAGCAGGCGGTAGCTGCCGCGGTCCAGCTCTTCGAGGGTGTAGCGCACGGCGTCGGAGTACGTCCCCCCGGCGTCGAGCATGTAGGGCGCGGGAATCGCGTAAACGGGCGATCCGGCCTCATCGAGCAGGAGGACAGAGCCGTCTTCCTGCATTTCTGCGGTCAGATCGCCCGTTTGCAGCACAAAAGAAAAGAGATAGCTGGCCTGCGCCTTGTTGAGCAGGATCGTCTCTTTGATCGTTTCGCCGTAGAGCGTGTATGCGAGATCAACGCCGTCGTAAACGTCCGGGTAAAGCAGCGAAGAGCTGAGCTTTTCCGGGACAAACGGGTCATCTGAGCGCAGAGAAAAAGGCTCCTGCACAACGGCCTCTGCCGCGTGGTAGGAGCGCGCCGGACCGGCAGGCTCCGGCTCGGCCGCCGCCCCGGTTTCAACCATCATTTCAGCACGGGTTTCTTCTGCCGCAGCAGCCGTTTCGGTCTCTTCTGCCGGTTCTTCTGTGGTTTCTTCCGTCACTTCAGGAAGAGCGACAGCCTCTGTCGGCTCCGGAGCTGCCAGTGTTGCATCGTGACTGGGCAGGACGTCCGGATCACCGTCCAGGAAGAGCTGCACCCGGTGCTCGTCCGCGCCCGCCGTGAAGACGGCGTCTCCGTTCAGACTGGCCGCGAAGGCGACGCTTCCGTCCTCCACCGCGTAGGTCTGCCCGACCGGTTCGAGCGTGTTGTCGATGTCCTGCCACTGGCCGTCCGCGTCCTGATGATGGACCGGCACGTCATACTGCACCGCGACATAGCTTCCGTCCCCCATACGGAAGTGCTTGACGCGCTCACTGCGCAGCGAGGCCTCTTCGAACGCGACCTCAGCGGGCTCCTCGACCGTCCCCTCGACGGTATGCTCCAAATCTTCGGAAGGAGAAACCGCAGACCCCACCGCAGGCAGCAGCTCGACGCAGAGCACCACCGCCAGCAGGAGAGAAAGCAGCCGGGTCCAAAGGCTTTTTTTTCATAATAGTGATCTCCTCTCTTTCTGTATCATCATTCAAACAGATTCAGTACGCAGTCAAACGGGACCTGCCTTTCCCGCCAGAAGGACGCGGCGGCCGCGATAGAGCGCTGCAGGGCATTCACATGGGCCATATGGTTCTCCTCCTGCGTGAACAGCTTTTCCGGCTGGCTTATGACCCACAGCAGCTGCGAAAAGGACAGCCATTCCAGGTCGCGGAAGCATGCGTCCAGCGACTCCCAGCTCCAGGAGAAGGTGTAAGGGAACCGGAATGCACTCGAAACCTCCTGGAAAAAGCCCGTCAGCGTCCGCGAGAATTCCCCGCGGACGTACCCGACATATGCCCCGCGGTGTTCCGCGCAGAGCATCATCTCGTACAGCATGCGCTTCGTCTGATAGGTGGCCCGAAAAGGTGCATCCATGTGTCGTTTCTCCTCTCGTCTTCGGTTTGGGTGGCCCTGCTAAAGGCGAAAGTTTCATCTTTAGCAGGGTGATGTCCGTAAATGTGCGCACTGATCTTGTGAAACAATAATTACTGAATTTGGATTATGGGTGCCGCCGCACGACGAGGCTCAGATATAGCAGAATCACTGCGGCCGCAATTACCCAGCCTATAAGTGCACGAATCCACCACGATCTTTCGCTTTTCCTGTCGTTTCGCTGCTGTAGCTGCTTGGCCTCCGGCTCTTCCGGAAAAGTTTGCCATTTCCCGAAGGCCAAATATGCATTCAATATCGTACGATTAGGAAAATCGCAAAAGCGAAGCAACCTACGGCCATATAGATCCACCACATTTTTTCACTTTTTCGATTTGTCCGCTTACGCAGTTTTTCGCCCTCCAAGCCATCCGGTAATAGTTGCCACTGGCCGAAAGCTAAGCATGCATTAATAGCTAACTTCCAAATAATAAGTAGTACTGCGAATCCAGAAGTAAATAAGAGAGCTTTCGAAAGGGCCGTCGATTCAGGCACGTCAATCAGAGCAGGAATAACTGCATACGGGACCGTCAAAAAATATCCCAGAACATTTCTAATAAAATACCACGGCTTGGGTGGGCGGATCAGCTCACCACAGATCGCGCAGCGGCCATACCATACATCTTCCAGGAAATTGTCCTCTCCGCGCCAAAAGCGTGTTTTTGCACTGGGAATGCTGCCATCCTTCGAGGCAGGAATGTGACGATGTTCCATGTCTTACCCCTCCCCTCAGCCATAAACTTCGAACAGACTGTAGTCAATGATTGCCCAAAACGGCTCACGAAACGAGTCACAATAAATTACATAATATTGTGCTGAATAGCCTGTTAATCTTGGAGTATTGCTTGATGATGGCAGCTCGATATAAGGAATATCCCATGTTACTGTAACAATATAGCCGTCAAAATCTCCTTCCGGAACTGGATCGGCATCATTACTATTAGCAGAGATTTCGCCAGCGGCCGATAATCCTGCACCCAAAATAGTAATTATTGGTGCGCTACAGAATAAGCCTATTATGCCAACGACGAGGGAAGCGCCGCCTATCACTCTATCGCGAGTTGCATGATTTCTTTTTTCGTAAATATCGTCATACTCAACAGTTATATTAATATTAGACGGGGCGCCATAGTAGTCCTCAATATTGTATGCCGGAGTAAGAGACTCAAAATACGAAATAAGTTCATCTCTTGCTGCATTTGAGCGCGGACCGGGTCGCTTGTTTGATTTTCCATAATCTCCTTCACGGATCGCTGTGCGATTGTTAGTCAATGGGCTAATAGCATGGCCACTGGGGTCATGATAAATGGTAGGACAGTTATTGCAATACGCGAACATGTTGGTACCTAATGACCCCTGTCCGGTACTTGCAAGCGAATCGGCATTAATAAATCTTCTATTTGCCGGGTCATAGTATCTGCTTTGCAGGTAATAGAATCCCGTCTCATTATCATAATAGTATCCACGATATCTGAGCGGGTTGATCTCGGCCAGTCTACCGGAACTTGACACGTTGCCCCATGCATCATACTCGTAGGTAGCAACAGACTCGTACTCAAAGCCGGGGATATAGTGGATCAGCTCGACAACATCGCCCTGCAAATTCAGAACGTAATAATATGTTTGGAAGCTCGTTCCGTTTGTCGAGTATTTGAGTGCGAATGGTTTCCCTGATTCATCATAGACGAAATCCAGCACGGCTGTCAAGGAGTTATTCGTTTTAATTGTCTCTCTGGCTACCTTGCCGTTTAGAGTCAGGTATTCGTGGGTAACTGTTTGTGTTCCGGTGACATGGGTTCCCTGCGGGGAAATTGTTTCATCTTCAGCAGGAACGTCCGCCTCGACCGGTTCGCCCTCGCCGCCCGACATGATCTCACCGGGGCTGGTCGGCTGCGGCGGGATGACGATTCCGCTATCTTTCGTGTAGACGGCCGTGATCGTCGTGTTCGCATGGATCGCGCCTGTTTTCGGCCACGATCCTGTGTAACCGGCCCGTTTTGGGATCGCCGGATAGTCGCTCGTCTTCAGGACATAACCGTCCGCAACCGTCATGGTCTTGAGCGTCTTCCCATTGGCCTTGAATGTGACCGTATAATGTGAGGCGATCGGCGAATAGACTGCATTGATCGTTACATTGCTGTGAATCGCAGCAGTATGCTTCTCCCACGCGCCATTGCAGCCGACCTTGGCCGGGACTTCCGGATAATCTGCGTCCTGTAAAACATACCCGTCGTTCACTTGGATTGCCTTGACCGTAAAGCCGTCCGCTTTGAAGAACACCGTGTATCTGGTCACGACTGCCGTATACTTCGCCTGCACCGTGACATTGCTGTGAATGGCCGTGGTATACTTCACCCACTCGCCGGTATAGCCGCTCTTTGCGGGCACGGTTGGGTAGTCACTGGCCTTTAAGGTGTAACCGTCTTTGACCGTCATGGTCTTGACGACCGTATTGTCGGCCTTGAAGGTAACGGTATACTTCGCCACGACTGCCGTATACTTCGCCTGCACCGTGACATTGCTGTGCACCGCCGACGTATACTTCACCCACTCGCCGGTATAGCCGGTCTTGGTGGGAACGGCGGGGTAGTCGCTGTCCTTGAGAACGTAGCCATCCTCGACGGTCATGGTCTTGACGGTCGCGCCGTCGGCTTGGAAGGTGACAGTATAGTCCGGCACTTGCGTGAACGTCTCGACGGTCGCTTGAGGGCGTCGTAGCCGAATTCCAGACTGTCGCCCGTCGCGGTCGTCATGGTCGTCAGGCTGCCGCCGCGCGGGGCGTAGTCGTTCGTCGAGAGGACGAGGCTGCCGAAGGGGTGGACCTGCTAAAGATGAAAGTTTCGTCTTTAGCAGGTCTTTAGTTTTCACTCAGCGGTCTTTTGCTGACCACGCGATTGCTTCTGCTTCTGTAAGATAGGCTCCCGTTGTATCATGGAAGCAGAAGAAATAATAATAAATGTTATCCGGTTCAGCATCCATATGCGTTATCATAACGCCTGTCACTTTTTCCTGTTCATCCAGCCACATCCACATTGTTTGACAAAAACTCGAATACTTGTTGTAACCAGCAAGTTCCATCCGATAGGAAGAAACCTGTTTTCCACTGCACTTGCTCAACACTTCCTGCGTCAACCGTTCTGACTCTGGAGATCCCCACCCGATTTTTACACCGTCAAGAACAGGTTCTCCGTTTTCATCCGTCACGGTGATACGTTCGCCGGGTACAAAAGTCCATGCTTCGGGCAGCTTGATTTGGAGATGCTCATCCAAGGTTACCTCGTGCCATCCCGGATAACCCGCATTTACGATAGAATTATTCATTTCCTTTTTGTGGACCCATGGACCCATAAATATGGACAGGTAGGGCATTGCCGCAAAGAATAATACGCTGGTTCCTATAAGCGAAGCCACAACGATCAAAATTATTTTCACTATTTTCTTCGTTCGATTCATGATATACTCCTTCAGATCACTCAAAAGAACATATCGATGAACGTTTTAAAATAGTTGATTGGCTTATAGGGCTCCTCAAACATTTTCGCATTATAATCGTAACCCGGCATCGATTCGTCCAAGCCCCCCATATCCGCAATTAAAAGTTTATCTATGGGGACTAAGCGTGATGCTCGGTAATGCGCGCGCAGTTCTCGCGCAATGCCCTCAATTGTTCTTTCTGAGAGTGCCCCCGGAACCTGCTCCGTTGCCGTTTCGTACATCGACTTAGCAACAGCAATGCCAATTGATTTGTCAGCAATTAAGGCCAAATCACTTTGAGATTTATTATCATATATTAATACGCCATCCGATTTAACACCAAATACAAATGTTGCTGTTCCGTCGAGAACCGCATCCTTCACCGGCAGATTGAAATTGATCACTTCGCAAGTATACTTCACTGTTACAGAATACATCTGAACGCCTTTTTCTTCTCCTAGTGACGCTACATCGCTAACTTCGTTTACCGTATAGAACGTATAATTTCCGCAGGAGTCAGTGTTCATTACAGGTGAATTATCTGCATACGCGTACATATTCTGTGCAACCGTTCCACGCCCCGTTGAGAGATAACTATCCGCATTAATAAACCTATGATTCTCCGGGTCATAGTATCTGCTTTGCAGGTAATAGAATCCCGTCTCGGAATCATAATAATATCCGCGATACCTGAGCGGGTTGATCTCGGCTAGATCGCCCTCCGCAGAGATGATCTCGCCCCACGGGGAGTAGACGTACTCTGCCTGCAGGACGCCGCCTTCGTCAATGATCTGCACCACGTCGCCCTGCAGATTGAGAATATAGTAATAGGTATTGGGGGTACTTCCCTCCGGCGTGTAGTTGAACGCGAACGGGCGGCCGGATTCGTCATAGAAGAAGTCGAGGGTCGTGGTATCCATCGAGGTCGTAATAGTCTCCCGGACGACCTTGCCGCTTTGGGTCAGATATTCATGCGTCACGGTCTCGGTCGAGGCAAGCGTCCAGTCGAACTGAGACAGATCCTGCTCTGCAACGTCCGAATCGTCCTCCGGGGACGCATTCGGATTTGGCTCGATCGGCTCCCACGGCTCGTCCTCCAGAGAAATAAAGATCAGCGGGAAATAGATTTTTGTTTGGTTCAAGGTGTCACTTCCTATTCATTATCTGTAGGTCAGACCTGCTAAAGGTGAAAGTTTCATCTTTAGCAGGAAGTACCGCTACATTAGGTATTCAAGCGAAGGTCATGCAGGATATCCGAAACAGCAGAAAGCGGCTTCTGCCCATCATATAGCTGCGCCGCAAAGTAGGAGACCGTTTTCTGCACCGGGTCGAGCTGCACACATGCAAGAACATAGCGCGTCCCATCCTGCGGCTCGCCGTCCAGATAGGCAGCAAGTTCTTCGGTGCTGCCCTTCAGCCATATGATGGTGACTTCATCGGAAGGTTCCCCTGTGAGCCGCATAATCCGGCTGCACTCTGCCTGATAGGCCGCATCGTCGCAGAATTCTACCTGCATAGAGATAGCGAACTGCGGCTCGCCCAGCGCGGCGCAGCGGTATTCATAGTGGTAACGAAGAATATCAGCGGAAGGGTCGAGCGCCTCTCGGTCAGGCAAAAAGTCTGGAAAGTCGCTGTGCAGGGCCGTTTCGACATAATGGTTGACATTCAGGTACTCTTCCGGCGCGGTGATTTCGGCCCCGCCGACAGGAGGGTCCGCTGTACAGGAAAAAAGGCCAATACACAAAAGGAGGAGTAAAACATGCGTGATCTGCTTTCGCTTCCACCAGTTCATTTGTTATCACCTCTCAAATTTAATTAAGTAGGGCATAAATGAATGGAATTATTTTATAAATTACCTTAGCTCTATTAGAGACATTATTTTTGCATCTTAAATCCAGCGATCTTGCGCTTTCAATGGGATTTGTCGCGCCAGATATTCGTTGCATAATTGTATAGCCAGAATCGCTCGTAGACGCTATGTTGTAGCACTCATTATGTGCAATCCATTGCCCAATCATATAATCAACGCTTCCAAACATTTCTTCGCTATAATATTCGCTATTAACGATTACCGTTAGAACAGCGTACATATCATATACATCGGTAATTTCTAGTGATTTATCAATGTTAATATTAACGTATCCCTTTTCTGCGTCAGCAATGTAAAAGCGCACATTCAATTTACTAGCATCATCAACGCCATTTTCCTCCATGTAAATATTAATTGTATCTTCATTATACTTTTCTTGAGCATTTTTACGTTTCGCCTTCGCTATCGCACTTGCATGGCCTTGCCGTTTCCCGTCGTTATCAAAATTGTTAACGGGATTATTACTACAATATGCAAACATATTTACGCCAAGAAATCCTTGCCCCGTACTCGCATAACTATCCGCATTGATGAAACGATGGTTCTCCGGGTCATAGTATCTGCTTTGCAGGTAATAGAAGCCGGTTTCACTATCATAATAGTATCCACGATATCTGAGCGGATTGACTTCCGCCAGATCACCCTCTGCAGAGATAATCTCGCCCCACGGGGAGTAGACGTACTCTGCCTGCATGACGCCGGTTTTGTCGATAATCTGAACAACATCGCCCTGCAGGTTGAGGATGTAATAATAGGTGCTCGCAATACCCCCGTCGACAGAGTAATTGAAC
>ENA-OQDT01001216-OQDT01001216.1-human-gut-metagenome-genome-assembly--contig:-NODE-1216-length-15450-cov-2.513738_pt1 | contig 15450 bp, 19 predicted proteins | sample MGYA00242786_ERZ504617 | MGnify/ENA primary metagenome ERZ504617 (study PRJEB26092, sample SAMD00036337) | human gut metagenome | host: Homo sapiens | study: EMG produced TPA metagenomics assembly of...
GCGCTGTCAACAGAAGATCTTTGTTTAAAATTCCATATGATCCGGCAAAATATTCGCACATCCGAAGTACGCTCAACGTATGTTCCAGCAGTCCTCCCGAAAATTCCGTGGTGTACCGTTTTCGCTGCAGAATGTGACCGGAAATTTTTTAATAAATTCCTGATCGTTCACAAAGAAATATTCTAACAGACTTTTCAGATACGGATTGGAAATGTGACGGATAAACTCTGTCAGCTGTTCATACATCCCGTCAACGCTTTTCTCTGTGGTAGGCATGTAATCTGCCGGGTTGTATTCCTCTTCACCGGCTTTGCGGATCTGTTTTATATTAATCTGCAGATTTCCGTTATAATTGATCACTTCTCCATATACTTCTATAAAATCTTTTTCATCATAGTCCGCAATCCCCTGCGAATTCGGGTCCCATACTTTTCCGTCAAGCGTTCCTGTCTTATCCTGCAAAAGCACGTTGTCATATGGTTTTCCGTTTCTTGTTTCAGCCGAACGTTTTCCCCTTACACAGATAAATATTTTCTGATTGTTTCTCCTTCATGTAACCCACTGATATATCTCATGTCTCGCTATTCCTCTTTCTATTTTTTCTTTATTTCTCTATGTTCTATTTCTTTTAATCTGTTTTCTTATTTTTTCATTCCTGCTTTTTTACTGAACTTCTTCTTTTCTTATTTTCTCATTCCTGCTTCTTACTGAACTTCTTCTTTTCTTATTTTCTCATTCCTGCTTCTTACTGAACTTCTTCTTTTCTTATTTTCTCATTCCCGCTTTTTACTGAACTTCTTCTTTTCCTATTTTCTCATTCCTGCTTCTTACCAAACTTCTTCTTTTCTTATTTTCTCATTCCCGCTTCTTTATTTAACTTCTTCTTTTTCTGTGGTCACGACAGAAAATTTTATATTGACATATCCGTCTGAACCGAGCCGTTTTCCGACAAACTCCATCGTTTCTCCTACAGACGAGCCTATCACAATGTTTTGGTATGCGGCAATATCCTTTATCTCTTCTCCCGATGCTTCACATATAATATCTCCGATTTGTATTCCCGCCGCCATCGCCGGTGAATCCGGATCAACATCTGCCACATAAATACCTGACGGCATTTTATGTTCTTCTGCAAGCTGCTCCGTCACCGTTGTTCCGTAAATTCCGATATATGGAACGCTTTTCCCATTGATGAGCAATTCTATAATCGGCTTCAAATCTGAAATTCCATATGCATTCACAACATTTTTTCCTGTGTCGTTCCATACGGATGAAGAAATCATCCCTACCACTTCGCCATCCATGTTAAACAACATGCCTGTTCCTTGTTCCTCTGCCGGAATGTCTGTCGCGATCACTGCGCATTCTCCGTCGAAAAATGTCGCCTTATAATTCGATGCGCTGACAACGCCGTAAGACATTCCGTCTGCATATCCAAATATATTTCCGAGAGCGATCACTGCATCTCCCTGCGCCACTTTCTTTGAATTACCTAAAACGGCTACTTTGATCAATCCGCTGTCATCCTCATCTACGACATGTTTCCCGATGCCGAACACTGCTATCTTTCTGTTATTATCGACCTTTTTCAGCGCTGCATCGAAGCTTTTTCCATCGGAAATTGTCACTCTCCATGCAGAAGCGCCTGTGCAGATCGAACTGTCGGCGATAATCAAAAATTCCCGGCCGTTATCTCCGGCGATAACACCTGTAACACTCTGCAAAATTCCTGTCATCTCTCCGTCCCAGTCTGCCTTTTCAGATACAGAAGATACAGAAACAATACTTTTTCTCGCCTCTTTTATACGTTCATTCAACCCGGCGGTCATCTCTTCATAACTTTCCGCATCGAGCGCAGGATCTTCTTTTCCCTCTTGATTTTTCTCAGAATCTTCCGCTGCCTGTTCATCTTCGGGGATCATCACAGTCTTTGCATTTCCCGCAAACCATTGCTGCATCCACGGTTTAAGCGCAAAAAAACCTAAGCAGGCAAACATCCCCAATATCAGACCATAGATCGCAATTCGGATAAATTGTTTTATAAGCGTTTCCCTGCTGCCCTGTTTCCCTTTTATCTTTTCTTGTAAAAAAGAATATTTCTTCTCTTCCGCCTCTTCTTCGGGCGATTTTTTTTTGTTCTTTATCACTCGGCATGGACTTATTTTCCTCCAAATTCTAGTATACCTGATTCAATCCTCTATGAAAAGGTTTTTCTTACTTCCTGAAAGTCCTTTTCTTTATACGGATAATAGAGTAGAATGAGGATACAAACATTACAGACAGGTGAAGATTTATGAATAACAAAACATTAATAAAACTTGAATTTGATAAAAATTATTTCCATGTTGGAAAATGAGGCAAGTTCTTTCCGCGGAAAAACAACTTTGCCGACGGCTGAAAACCGGTAACGGATCTTACGAAGATCGATTTGCTTCAAGGAACAGACGCCGCCGCTTTTACAAGGATCATTAAAAAGGGGCGGATTTCTTTCGGCGACGCAGCTCCTGTGGAAGAATCTCTCAAACAGACTTGAGATCGGAGGCGCTCTAAAATACAGCGGAACTTCATCCGCATCTGCCGTCTTCTTTCAAACACTGCGCGGGCCAAAGTCATACGGACGGCATGACACGCAGGAAGATCTTGCCGACTGTCTTGATATTTATTTTGACGGACTTGAGCCGCTCACACCTCTTTCAAATGAAATTGAAAGATGCATCATTTCCGAAGATGAAATCAGTGATGACGCAAGCAGTGCGCTAAAGCATATCCGAAGGAGCATAAATAATCTCAACGACCGTGTTCACACAACACTTTCAGGTCTTGTAAACGGTTCTTTAAGAACGTACCTGCAGGATGCTCTGATCACAATGCGCGGCGACTGCTATTGTATCCCTGTCAAAGCCGAATACCGCAGTCAGGTACAAGGGCTGATCCATGACCAGTCCGCATCCGGTTCTACATTATTTATTGAACCTATGGCTATTGTAAAACTGAACAATGACTTAAAAGAATTATATGTACAAGAACAGGATGAGATCCGAAAGATTCTTGCTTCTTTAAGCGAAGAGGCCGCACAATATATCGAAGAGATCCGAACAGACTACCGATCTCTCACCGATCTGGATTTCATTTTTGCAAGAGGCGCTCTTGCTCTTACTATGCGCGCAAGTCGTCCGATTCTAAATGAAGAAGGACGTATCCGTATCCGGGAAGGACGCCACCCTCTTCTCGACCAGAAGAAAGTTGTCCCGATCACCGTATCTCTCGGCGATGAATTTTCTCTTCTCATCATCACCGGACCTAATACAGGCGGAAAGACCGTCTCTTTAAAAACGGTCGGACTTCTCACCCTCATGGGGCAGGCCGGACTTCATATTCCGGCAGGCGACCGTTCGGAAATCGCCGTATTCCGACAGGTTTACGCCGATATCGGAGATGAGCAGAGCATAGAACAAAGTCTGAGTACATTTTCTTCACATATGACAAATATTGTTTCCTTTTTGAAAAAGGTCGACGATCGTTCTCTCGTTCTTTTCGACGAATTAGGCGCAGGAACCGACCCGACAGAAGGAGCGGCCCTTGCCATTGCTATTTTATCGCATCTCCATAAGCGAAACATACGCACTATGGCAACAACCCATTACAGCGAGCTGAAAATCTATGCCCTTTCTACCCCGGGCGTTGAAAAATGCCTGCTGTGAATTCGGATGTGGAAAGTCTCCGGCCGACTTACCGGCTTCTCATCGGTATTCCGGGTAAAAGTAATGCTTTTGCGATTTCCGGAAAGCTCGGACTTCCCGGCTATATTATCGACGATGCAAAAAAACGTCTGAGTGAACAAGACGTCTCTTTTGAAGATCTCCTAAGCGATCTTGAGGCAAGCAGACGCACGATCGAAAAAGAACAGGCTGAAATTGCCGCTTATAAAAAAGAGGCCGAAACTTTAAAACGGCAGGCTGTGCAAAAACAGGAAAAGCTCGAAGAACAACGTGACCGCATCATCCGTGAAGCAAATGAAAAAGCAAATGCAATACTAAGAGAAGCGAAAGAAGTTGCCGACGAGACGATCCGCAATTTTCACAAATTCGGAAAGGAGAATATCTCCGCCGCTGAAATGGAAAAAGAACGGGAGCGTCTGCGCAAAAAGATCAAAGATACTTCCGCTTCTGCTTCACTGAAAACAAACAAACCGAAAAAGACTTACAAACCGTCTGATTTCAAACTCGGAGAATCTGTAAAAGTATTAAGTATGAATCTGACCGGCACCATCGGCTCTCTCCCCGATGCAAGAGGCAACGTCACAGTTCAGATGGGAATCCTTCGGTCACAAGTCAATATTTCCGATTTGGAAATATCGAAGAAGTATCGCCTTACGCACCGAAGCGGATGAACCGTACGGCAAAAAGCAAGATCAAGATGAGCAAGTCACTTTCTGTAAGTCCTGAGATCAATCTGCTCGGAAAAACAGTAGACGAAGCGGTCGCCGAACTGGATAAATATTTAGATGACGCCCTGCTCTCGCATCTAAACAGCGTACGCGTAGTTCACGGAAAAGGAACCGGAGCTTTAAGAAAAGGAATCCACGAATATCTCAGAAGACAAAAACATGTAAAATCATACCGCCTTGCCGAGTTCGGAGAAGGCGATGCCGGAGTCACAATCGTTGAGCTCGGATAACGGGTTCACCCATAAAACGGAGGAAAAATATGATCGGAAAACAAAGAATACTAATCGTTGACGATGATGAAAATATCGCAGAACTTATCTCTCTCTATCTTACAAAAGAGTGTTTTGACACAAAAATAGTATTTAACGGAGAAGACGCCTTGAGCACATTTGAAACATACGAACCGAATCTGATTCTTCTTGACCTTATGCTTCCGGGCATCGACGGCTATCAAGTATGCCGGGAGATCAGGGCAAAATCAGGCGTGCCGATTATTATGCTTTCGGCGAAAAGGGGAAATATTCGACAAAGTACTCGGTCTGGAACTCGGTGCGGACGATTATATCTTAAAGCCTTTTGATTCAAAAGAAATGATTGCGCGTGTGCGCGCCGTTCTTCGCCGTATCATCCGATAAAAAACGAACCGTCCCAGGCGGAAAAGCCAAGTGTGTCGAGTATGAAGGACTGACCATCAACCTGACAAATTATTCTGTTCTCTGTGACGGAAACACTGTTGAAATGCCGCCAAAAGAACTGGAGCTTTTATACTGTCTCGCCTCATCTCCGAATCAGGTATTTACAAGGGAGCAGCTCCTTGACCGTATATGGGGTTATGAATATCTCGGTGACACCCGCACTGTCGACGTCCATATCAAACGTCTCCGGGAAAAACTTAAAGATCATCCTCATTGGAAATTAGGAACCGTATGGGGCATCGGCTATAAATTTGAGACAAAATAACAGATAAACAGGAGACTACCGCGTATGAGAAGCACTCTGCACATTAAATTTATTGCACTTTATATCATATTTGGATTTTTATGTCTATTCTCAACTGCAACGCTTACAGAGCAGCTTGTGACAGATAAGCTTACCGAAGACACTTCTCATACGCTTTACAGAGAAGCTACTTTTGTTGCCAATGATTATCTCCCATCTTACTTCTCCGGCGATTCTTCCATCTATAACGTCCAGTCACAGTTGTCTGCAATGAGACTGTACTTCAACGCTTCTATCTGGTTCGTAGACAGTACCGGAAGAACACTTACCTCTTCCAGTTTAGAAGACACTGTATGTCCTGATAGGATCAAAGACTTCAACCCTGCCGAAATCGGCGGAAACCGCTATATTACAGGTACATATCACGGATATTTTGACGAAGATATGATCACCGTTATGGGCGCCTGTGACACAAGGTTTTTCTACAAAGGGATACCTTCTGATCCACAGTCCCGTCTCTGCCATCGAAGAGAGATGCGCTCCGATCATGACTCAGGTATACATCTCCACAGCAGTCATTTTCGCACTTTCTCTTATCTTTCTCCTCGGCGTGCAGTTTTTCATCCATCGTCCGCTCAGGCAGATTTCCGAAGCGGCAAAACAATACGCTATCGGAAATCTTGACTATGAGATTCCGGTACACACTCATGATGAACTCGGATATCTCTCTGCTTCACTGAATTACATGGCAGTCAGACTGAAAGATATGGATGACTATCAAAAAAAATTGTCGCAAATGTCTCTCATGATTTTCGTTCTCCTCTCACGTCCATAAAAGGATATGTTGAGGCAAATGGCCGACGGAACGAATCCCGCCTGAATTGTACGGAAAATATTTAAATATTATTTTGTTTGAAACAGAGCGTCTCACCGACCTCACGCGAGATCTGCTGACATTAAATGAATTCGATACAAAAGAACTTCTTCTTAACAAGTCAGATTTTGACATACAGGAAGTTCTGAAAAGTACCGCCGCATCTTTTGAATCTGCCTGTACCCAAAAACATATTTCCATCGAACTGCTTCTCATGCCTGATGCTGTTTTTGTTTTGGCAGACAAACGTAAGATCCAGCAAGTCCTCTATAACTTGATCGATAATGCAATTAAATTCAGCGAAAACGATTCTTTGATTACTGTAGAGGTTAGTGAAAAGAACGAAAAAGTATTTATTTCCGTAAAAGATCACGGAATCGGAATCCCGCGGCAAGAGCAGACTAAAATATGGGAGCGTTTTTTACAAATCAGACCTTTCCCGCGGCAAAGATAAAAAAGGGACAGGCCTTGGCCTGTCCATCGTAAAAGAAATTATTCAAGCTCATGACGAGCATATTAATGTAGTAAGTACCGAAGGAGTCGGCACTGAATTTATCTTTTCACTCAGTCGGAGCGGGTAACTCTTTACCCGCTAATGGAAAACAGAGTTTCCTCGCTTACGCCTGACGAAAACTATTTGTAAAGCATCCGCTTACGCCTGACGAAGACTATTCGTAAAGCATCCCTTCACGTCCGGGTCGTCCATATTTTCTTATCCACCCAAACATATCCTGTATCGACGGTTGCCTCATTTCCGATCTCAAGCGCAGCCCGCGCCGCCGCCACAACTGTCGCATATCCCATGCCGAACGGACTTTTGCACAATAAGACCATCTATCGTTCCGGTTTTTCAATGCCGCGATCTGTTCCTTTCCGGCATCAAATCCCATCAACACGATATCTTCTTCAGTTTTCTGCTGTCTCAAAAGCATCCATTGCCAGTAAAACCGCATCGGCATTTACCGCAAAACAGCCCTTCAGGTTCGGGTATTTTTCCATATAACGGGCAACCACATCCGCATCTGTCATCCCGTCCGCGACAGCGCGAATATCTTCCAGTTTCGTGCGCACCTCTTCCGACATCGCTTCTTCCCCTTCATCTGCCGGAGTCTGACCGGACGATTCCACCGTCCACTCGGCAAGCTGCTCTTTCGTCACCCCGAGTTCGTCCGCTGCAGCCTGCATCTTAAGATCGTCAAACTGATCCATATAGATCGTCTCTACAACCTTCACATTCGGATAATTTGCCGTAATTTCTTCTGTCACTGCCTTTGTTCGCTCTTTTGCCGTTCCCGAAACAGAATCCTGTGCGATCAACAGAATCTCTCCTTTTTCTTCGATCGCCTCGCTCATTTTCCGAGCCCCTTCTTTTGCCGCCGCCACATTATCCGTCATGCAGGTGCACTGAATTCCCTGATAATTGTTCCTCGAATCAAATGCCACGACTGCAATTCCGTTTTCTGCCGCAAGATCGAACTGAACAGCCGACGCATCTTCCGCTACGCTTGCAACAGCGATCACATCCGGATATCGCGCCAGCTCCTCGTCAAGGATATTCACCTGTTCGTCAATATTCTCACTGTCTGCCGGAGCGTTATAAAGAACTTTTATCTTGTCCTCCCCTTTATATCCCAGATGCTTATTAATGTCTTCCGCCGCCTGCTCAACTCCGGCCTGCACTTCGCTCCAGTAAGCCGTTCCCTCTCTCTTTCCGATGACTGATATATACGTCCCCGGCTTCAGGTCAAGATTACTGATATCTGCATATACTTCAGGGGAAATCCGGTCAAGATTCGGCTGCCACGCAAGCTCTTCCTTTTCCTTTCCCGTAAATGTATCTTCCTTTTCAGACGGACTGCATGCGCAGACTCCCATTGCCACACACAATGCAAATGCCGCCGCTGCTGTAATTTTTCTCTTCATTATAATTTATCCCTCCGCTTTTATCCTTTTATAATACACCATATCATACAAAATAAATGTGAATTTTTACTAAACTTTTATTTCTTGAAGAAATCCCCTTATTATGGTACAATTTTACAATATATTGCACATTTTGCGAAAGGAATGAGTGACAAACATGACAACAGAACACATTTGTATTATGATCGCCATTATGTTTATCTTGGCGCCATGCTCTATGTCGGCTACCGTTGTTTCCAAGAACAACCATGATACGACCGATTTTTATCTTGGAGGGCGTAAGCTCGGACCTCTTGTGACGGCAATGAGCGCCGAAGCCTCCGATATGAGCAGCTGGCTTCTGATGGGGCTTCCCGGTCTGGCCTATCTGACAGGTATTGCCGACGCCGGATGGACTGCCATCGGACTCGCCATCGGAACGTACATAAACTGGAGGATCGTAGCAAAACGGATCCGCCGCTACACTCTCGTAGCCGGCAATTCGATCACGCTTCCTTCTTTTTTCAGTAACCGATACAGAGATCAGCGTAAGATCCTTCAATCTATCGGAGCGATTTTTATCGTTATATTTTTCATACCGTACACAGCCTCCGGATTCGCCGCATGCGGAAAGTGTTTCATTCGCTCTGTCGGGGTTAATTATGTTGCCGCTATGATCATAAGTGCGATCGTCATCGTAGGGTATACGGCGCTTGGCGGATTTCTTGCCGCCTCAACAACAGACTTCATTCAGAGTATTATCATGTCTGTTGCCCTGATCATCGTCTTTATATTCGGCATCAATATTGCCGGAGGTATCCCTGCCGTAGTTGAGAACGCACAGTCGCTTCCGGGATATTTGACGATGATGACTACATACGATCCTGTTGCAGGTGTCGAACAGCCTTATCCGATCATCAATATTATTTCCATGATCGCATGGGGGCTCGGTTACTTCGGTATGCCTCATATCCTGCTTCGCTTCATGGCTATCGAGGACGAAGAAAAACTCACGCTCTCCAGACGCGTTGCGACAATCTGGGTTGTCATTTCCCTTGCAGTTGCGGTTTTGATCGGTGTGATCGGTCTGGCAATGAGCGATGTAGGCGCTTTAAAAACTCTGACAGGTTCCGATTCTGAAACAATCATTGTGCAGATCGCCGACTTGTTAAGTAAACACGGTATTCTTCCTGCCTTACTTGCGGGAACGATCCTTGCCGGCATTCTTGCCTCTACAATGTCCACGGCAGACTCACAGCTTTTGGCTGCATCCTCCGCCGTATCTTCCGACCTTTTCGGCGACAGAGTTGCCAAAACGGGAGACAAGAAAAAAGCAATGAACGCAGCTCGCTTCACCTTGCTTGCCATCGCGGTAATCGCCGCTTTTATTGCCCGTGATCCGAACAGTTCGGTATTCGGCATCGTTTCCTTTGCATGGGCAGGTTTCGGCGCCGTATTCGGTCCTGTCGTATTATTTGCCCTCTTCTGGAGACGCTCAAACTGGCAGGGCGCACTTGCCGGAATGATTTCAGGCGGAGCTATGGTATTCATCTGGAAATACCTCGTACGTCCTCTCGGCGGTGTATGGAACATTTATGAGCTGCTCCCGGCTTTCAGCGTATCATGCCTTATGATCGTCATTGTAAGCCTGCTCACAAAAGCACCTTCAAAAGAGATCACAGAAGAATTCGACCGGGTTTAGGTTCTTAATTTAGAACATACAAATCACTTGTATATTCAAACTCATTGTATTAAAATAGTGATAATAAAGAGAACTACCTTTCTTTGTTTCTCTTTTTAAATCAAAAAGGAGGATACATACTATGGCACACGTTATTAGTGATGAATGCGTAAGCTGTGGTTCTTGCGAAGCTGAATGTCCTGTAGGCGCTATCTCTGAAGGCGATGGCAAATACGAGATCGACGCTGATGCTTGTGTAGACTGCGGAGCTTGTGAAGCTGCGTGTCCGACAGGCGCTATCTCAGCTGAGTAATATAAATCGCAAAGTGATCACAAAAGAGAAGCACCGCTCCTATGTGGAGCGGTGTTTTTTTGTAGGAACTTGACGAACGATTTTTCGTTCTGAAGTCATGGTCTATGCTATAATAACCTCAAAAGCAAAATGAGGAGGTTCACATATTAATGGGTGAAGTCAGATTTATGATTTCCGAAGCCGCGAAACAGGTCAATGTCGAATCACATGTATTAAGATATTGGGAAGAAGAACTCGACCTGACGATCGGGCGAACGGAAATGGGACATCGATACTACACCAAAGATGACATTCAGCTCTTCTGCTGTATCAAAAAACTCAAAAACGAAGGAATGCTCTTAAAAGACTTAAAACCACTCATTCCCGAATTAAAAGAAAAAAATCTAAGTTAAAACTCCCGAAAAAGAAAAAACTCAACTTCAGACAGTCACTTCAGAAACAGGAGATATTCTTCTTCCTCTTAATACGATCGATCAAATGCGTGCTCTCGTAGGCGATGTTTTCCGCGAAGCGCTGAATGAAAACAACTCCATATTAAAAAATGACATCAGCAGTACGATCACCACTGACGTCATTCATGAAATGGATTTTATACTTGAGGCAAAAGAACGCCGTCAGGAAGAACATTTCCGCAAACTGGACATGCTCATCCGCAGACAGCAGACCGCGCGAAAAGAATCCTCTAAATCAGGCGCGATCATGAAATTAAAAAGCATATTTACATAATCACTGCTGCTGACGCAGTTCATTTCCGAAACGGGTATACTGCGGCATCCACGCAAGACGGACGGTTCCGATGGGACCGTTCCTCTGTTTTGCGATAATGATCTCCGCAATATTCTTATCCTCCGTATCCGGATTATAATAATCATCACGGTAAATAAACATACATACGTCGGCATCCTGCTCGATTGCTCCCGATTCACGAAGGTCGGAAAGCATCGGTCTTTTATCCGTTCTCTGCTCAACCGCACGGCTCAACTGAGACAATGCGATCACCGGTACGTTCAATTCTCTGGCAAGTCCTTTCAACGATCGTGAAATCTCCGAAATTTCCTGCTGGCGGCTTTCATTTTTACGTCCGCCGCTTCCGCTCATCAACTGCAAATAGTCGATGATGATCAGATCAAGTCCCTGCTCCAATTTGTATTTACGACATTTTGAGCGCATCTCCGAAATACTGATACCCGACGTATCGTCTATGATCATACGAGAGCTTCCGATCGTGCCTGCTCCCTCGATCAGTTTCTCCCAATCCGTATCTGTCAGGTTTCCGTTTCTCAGCACCTGTGCGTCAACATGCGATTCCAGTGGAAAACAGACGGTTTACAAGCTGTTCCTTTGACATCTCAAGACTGAAGATCGCTACCGCAAGATTTTGCCGAAACGCTACATGCTGCGCAATATTGAGCACGAACGCCGTTTTTCCCATAGACGGACGCGCCGCTATAAGAACAAGGTCTGATCTTTGCAGACCGGACAGTTTGTAATCAAGGTCGATGAACCCTGTCGGTATTCCGGTGACGTTTCCTTTCGTCTTAGACGCCTTTTCGATCACATCCAGCGCGTTTAATACGACCTGCTTTATCGGAACGTATTCCTGGGAATTCCCGTTTTCCGCAAGTTCAAACACTCGCTTCTCTGTTCGTTCAAGCAGTTCATCAAGAGGCTCGTTTTCAAGATAACACGCATTCGCCGTCTCTTCGTTAAGTTTGATCAAACTGCGTAAAACCGATTTTCTTTTACGATTTCCGCATAATATTTTACGTTGGCAGATGTCTGAGTTCCTACGAGAAGATCTCTTGCAAATTCCATACTGCTTACTTCCGGAGGCACGTCTTTTGTTTTTAAATATTCCTGAAGCGTGATCAAATCTACCGGACGCCCCGATTTAAACAGATCTGTCATAGCGTCGAATAAGATCCCATATGCCGTCTGATAAAAATCCTGTCCGGCCAAAATCTCCGATGTGACCGTAATCGCATCTTTATTCATCAGCATCGCCCCAAGTACAGCCTGCTCGGCTTCTGTACTATGGGGCGGTATCCGCTTCATGGCAGCTTCTATATTTTCCATGAGAACTCCTTATGCTTCTTCTTTTACAACAACTTTCAACTCTGCCGAAACTTCAGGATGAAGTTTTACTGTCACGATATGCGTACCAAGCGACTTGATCGACTCTTTCAACTGGATTTTTTTCTTATCAATATCTAACTGCATCTGATCTTTGACCGCTACCGCGATTTCTTTGCTGGAAACAGAACCGAACGTTCTTCCGCCTTCGCCGACTTTGATCGCAAGCTCGACTTTGCCTGCCGATAATTCCGCTGCAAGTTCTTTCGCAGCGTCAAGATTTTCCTGAGCCACTTTTTTCTCGTTATTTTTCTGAAGTTTCAGATCATTCAGATTTTTTCCCGTTGCTTCCACGCCCAGTTTTTTCGGCAAGATAAAATTCCTTGCGTATCCGTCGTTCACATTAACGATCTCCCCTTTTTTCCCGAGAGATTTTACATTTTCCAATAAAATAACTTTCATCTATATATCTCCTTTCTCAATCATATCGTCTATCGTTTCTTTCAATGTGCTGATCGCCTCTTCCATATTCGTATGGTCAAACTGCGCTCCCGCAGAATTAATATGACCTCCGCCTCCCAGCTTTTCGGCAATAATCTGCACATTTACCTCGTCGATTGAACGCGCACTCATATAAATCTTTTCCTGATAAACCGTCAATACAAACGACGCGTTGATCCCACTGATATCAAGAAGCTCGTTTGCGGTCTGCGCCGCAAGAACCGTCGGACTTTCAATATCGCCCGGGCAGACTGCGATCGCAAACTGATTCTTATAAACCTCAGCCTCCCTCATCGCCTCTGCTTTCGCTCTGTATGATTCCATATCGTCCCTGAACATCTTTCTTACCCGGGTGATATCCGCACCGCAGCGGCGAAGGAATGCCGCCGCTTCAAACGTACGCACTCCCGTCCTGTTCATAAAGTTCCTTGTGTCGATCATAATTCCCGCGTACATGCACTCCGCCTCGACAGCCGGGATTTTGATACTGTCAGAGATATATTGAAGCACTTCGGCTACCATTTCACATGTAGATGAAGAATACGGTTCTACATAAGATAAGACTGCATTTGCGATTACCGTACTGCTCTGACGGTGATGATCTAAAACGGCAGTCATTCTGGAACGCCTCAAAAGTTCGGGACATTCTGTCATCTGCGGCTTATTTGTATCGACTACGATCACCATCGTATTATCCGTAATATAATCCATAGCTTCATCTGAAGTCAGAAAGATATCATCCTCATACGCCGGACTTTCCACAATCTCATTATAAAGCGGCCGAACCGACTCTGTCACCGTATTCACGATAATATGAGCTTTCTTCTCAAGGCTGACCGCCGCTCTGTAAATTCCCATACAAGCGCCGAACGAATCCGGATCCGCAATCTTATGACCCATGACAAGAACTCTGTCTTTCGTCACGATAAACTCTCTTAAAGCCTCTGCTTTTACACGGGCTTTTACACGGGTGTTTTTAGCAGTCTGTTCTTTCTTACCGCCAAAATAAGTGATTCCGCTGCAGTCTTTTATCACCGCCTGGTCGCCTCCGCGCGCAAGGGCAAGGTCGATCGCCACACGCGCATACTGGTAACTAAGCGCATATGTCGCCGTATTCAGACCAAGTCCGATACTTAACGTTGCCGAGCGGGCATTTCCGATATTAACCTGCTTTACTTCTTCAAGAAGCGAAAAACGGTCTTCCGCTATTTTTTTTCGTAAGCAGATTTGCGAAGAACAATAAAATATTTGTCCTTCTCCATTTTCTTTACAATACCGTCCACATCGCCGATATATTTATTGATCTTTCGATCGATCAGAGCAACCAGAAGCGACTGTCGTACCTCTTCAACGCTCTCCATCACCTCGTCGTAATTATCGATGTAGATCAGCCCTGCGATCATCCGCTGCTCTTCATTTTCGCGGATATACGCATTCAATTCTGTTACATCCTGCATGGATACCGCTACGAAAAACTCCTCTTCCTCGGGAATCTGTAACAATTTTTCCTTGTCGCTGAAGCCGTGAAGCGATACTCTGCGCAATTCTGCCTGATAGTGTCTGTCACAGTACTCCACCTCCATCTCAACATGTTCCATGTCGTCTTTAGGAAAAACACTTGTCGTAAGAGCCGGTATCATCCTGTACAGATATTTTCTTTTCTTGAACTTTGCGTTAATTTTGAAAACGCATCATTTTTCCAAAGAATACGTCCATCCTCAAGAGCGATCGCATAAGGAACCGCAAGTTCCTTTAACAGCGTATTTTCAATCCCCTTATACTGCGTGGAAAATTGAATCAAATCCGCTAAAATAAGCGATCTGTTATAAAAATACAATCCTCCCGCAATCGCCAGATAAATCAGGATAAACATAAACATGATAAACGCTGCTTTCCGGTCTACCATTAAAACCCATATATTCATCGCAACGAGTAAAAACGTCATGATAAGCGGCCAGTTCATATACAGCCTGAGTTTTCCTTTTAAGCGCATTTTCTTCTTTTTCATAGTGATACTACCTCATCCGCACCCTTTAGGGCACATGCAATGTGCATCATTAGATTACCAAAAAAGCTTTGTTTCGCTACAATGTCTTATTATAACATCTTTTTGAATTTTATTCTACTATACTTTTTTCTTCAAATTATTGCAATCACCTATTATTTTAGTATCAAAAACCTTAATTCCCTACCTATACGCTATATTATAAATAGAAAAGGAAAATCCCAGGCGACTTCCCCAAAAAGGTAATTGACTGTTACAAAAAATGGCTGACTCAAAGAGTTTCCCCTAAGAATCAGCCTTATATTCTTGATTAGTCCTGAACGTACGGCATCGGCTATGTACTTTTTACCAGTTACATGCATGATTATTCGCTGTTTTTAGCGGTGTTTTGCCTTGAAATTGTGCAGATTTTCCACTCTTTACATTTTTCTAGTATCATTTTGGTATCACCGGAAAGCCTGGAACTTCGCCCAGCAGATAGGTCAACCCGCTCTCATATCTTAAGCGAATGACAGCAGGTAACCCTATCCGGGAGCTGATCCACGGCAATGTTCCTTTCGGGATTCCAGCTGCTACGAGATCCTTTTGTCCCATGCACGCCCTTGCTCTCGCAAGCTCATACTTTTGTCTGTCAAGTTTCATCTTTATATCACCTCACTTTTCAGATTGTTTTCAGATGTTTTTCAATCTGTAAACTCTTTTTTAGATTGTTTTC
>ENA-OQDT01001217-OQDT01001217.1-human-gut-metagenome-genome-assembly--contig:-NODE-1217-length-15447-cov-3.693734_pt1 | contig 15447 bp, 14 predicted proteins | sample MGYA00242786_ERZ504617 | MGnify/ENA primary metagenome ERZ504617 (study PRJEB26092, sample SAMD00036337) | human gut metagenome | host: Homo sapiens | study: EMG produced TPA metagenomics assembly of...
TGGCAAACAATCTGCCCTCATGCCGACTTATCTGCCAGCGAACTCTATGACTGTCGGATGCCCGCGACTGATAGATCAACAGCCTCATCCCGCAATCCACTTTGCGTAAAAAGGGACAAATAGAAGATACAGATGTCCCTTTTTACGCAAGGAGGGCTCGCACGATGATATTTCAGTCGATATTTCAGCCACCTTCTTCCTGCATATGTTCCTCCACATGTTCTTCTGCGTAAATTGGGACAAATACACACTGCCACCTGTCCCTTTTTACGCGAGGAAAACCAATTTCACACAGGAAGGACTCGCACGTGCTCCAGTCATCGCATGTTTCCCCGTGTAAGAAGGGACAAATAGACGTGTCTATTTGTCCCTTCTTACACGGACTGCATTACGCAGATTGTATGCGAATCAGACGAGTCACTCCTCGCCGGCAGCGAGCTTGGCCTTCTCGGCGTCCAGGCGCGCCTGTTCGGCCTCGCGACGTGCCTTGAGGTCGGCGTCGAACCGGGCGAGCTCCTCGTCCACGGCCTCCGGCGGGATCTTCGCGAAGATCGGCGTCGGCTTGACCACTGGCGCACCCACGACGATCGGCTCGCTCTTCCACGGATGCACGTTCTCGCCAAGCACATACTTGCCGGTGATCACCGGGTAGGTGAACTCCGGATCGTCGAGATCGTTCACCTCCTCGATGTGCGGCAGCGGCGAGAATGTACCCTCGCCACCCAGGGCCTCCCACACCTTCTGCGAGGAATGCGGCAGGAACGGGGCGAGCAGGTGGTTGGCATCGGAGACGGCTTGGGCCGCCACATGCAGCACGGTGCCGAGGCGCTCCGGGTCGTCCTTGATCTTCCACGGCTCGGTGGCCGAGATGTATTTGTTGATGTCGCCCACCAACGACATCGCGTCGTTGAGCGCGCTCTTCTGTCGATGCTGCTCGATGAGCGCGCCCACCGTGTCGAAGGCTGCGGAGGACTGCGCCAGCAGGGCACGGTCCTCATCGGTCATCTTTTCCTCCACGATCGGCGGGATCTGGCCGAAGTTCTTGGCGATCAGATTCGCCACACGGTTCACCAGATTGCCCCACGAGGCGGCGAGCACCTCGTTGTTCTGGCGCACGAACTCGGCCCACGTGAAGTCGGAGTCCGACGACTCCGGACCTGCGGCCGAGATGTAGTAGCGCACCGCATCCACCGGGTAACGGGAGAGAATGTCTTTGACATAGATCACAATGCCGCGCGACGACGAGAACTTCTTGCCCTCCATGGTCATGAACTCGGAGGCCACCACCTGCTCGGGCAGGTCGAGCCTGCCGAGCTCACCCGGCTCGCCGCCCTTGGACCCCCTCGCCGTTGTAGGCGAGCATCTCGGACGGCCAGATCTGCGAATGGAACGTGATGTTGTCTTTGCCCATGAAATAGTAGCCCGGCGTGGCCGGTCGTTCCACCATGCGCGCCAAGCCTCCGGATCACCGGAACGACGCGCCCATTCAATCGATGCGGACAGGTAGCCGATCACCGCATCGAACCACACGTACAGGCGTTTGTTCGGGTTGTCGATCCAACCCGGCACCGGCACGGGGATGCCCCAGTCGATGTCGCGGGTGATGGCGCGCGGCTTGACCTCCTTGAACAGGCCGATCGAGAAGTTGAGCACGTTCGGGCGCCAGCCCTTGCGCGTCTTCAGCCATGCGAGGTTCGCCTCCGCCAGGGCGGGGAGGTCGAGGAAGTAATGCTCAGTCTCCTCGAAGATGGGCGTTTCGCCGTTGATCTTCGAAACTGGGTTGATCAGCTCGTCCGGATCGAGCTCATTGCCGCAGTTGTCGCACTGGTCGCCGCGCGCGCCCTGCGCATGGCAGATCGGGCACTCGCCTTCGATGTAGCGGTCTGGCAGCGTACGGCCGGTGGACGGCGAGATCGCGACCTTCTGCGTGCCCTTGTAAATGTAGCCGTTGGCCAGACACTGGCGGAACATCTCCTGCACCACGTGCTCATGGTTCTTTGTGGTGGTGCGGGTGAACAGATCGTAGCTCAGGCCGAGGTTGCACAGATCGTTCGCGATCACGCGGTTGTAGCGGTTCGCAAGTTCCTGCGGGGTGACGCCCTCCTTGTCGGCCTCCACCAGAATAGGCGTACCATGCTCGTCGGTGCCGGACACCATGAGCACATCGTTGCCCTTCATGCGCTGGTATCTTGCGTAGACGTCGGACGGCACACCGAAGCCGGCGACGTGACCAATATGACGGGGGCCGTTCGCATACGGCCAAGCGACGTTCACCATAATATGACTCATACGCCCGATTATCTTCATGCGCTAGGACACTTCCGCACTGTTTTCCGCCCTGTTGCGGCATCACCATGCGCGGACTGGCGGAGCCTCGATTATTCACAATCCACATCGCATGCCTTCACATTATCCACATATCCACATTTCCCCCGAAACAGCTGGAGCCCACCCCATGTCCTTCCTAGCATGTGCGGTATGCGCATCCGTGCGCATACGCAGCGACCTACAGGCAAGGGAGAGAGAAGAAGAAAGGAACATACGTCCGTGAACACCACCGCCGTACAGGAAGCGGTCCGAGCCGGCAACGAGGTCGGCTACATGGTCCCGCTCGACCTGGGTCCCGCCTATGCGGATCCGGAACCGCGCGTCCCGCGCCAGCCGGAACGCCCCCACAACTCACATTCGATCATCCACACCAAACAGCTGCCCGGCCCCCTTGCCATGCAACGACTGCTCAGACTCGACGCGTTGTATGAGCTCGACGAGTTCCACGCAGTCACCGCCGAATGCGCGCACACGTTGTACGGGCGCGCCATGCTGATGCGCGACATACTGCCCAATCGCACCACGGCATGCGGGCGCACAGCCGCGTGGGTATGGGTGGGCGGCAGGCTGCCCCAGGATTATTTCGAAGTGCTCTCATCGAGCCATTACCGCAGACTCGCCTTTGGACGGCGCATCAAGGCATGGCAGCGGCAGGTGGATGAATCGCAGATCTCCACCCTCAACACTCTGAACCTCACGACACCATTGCGAACGGCCTGCGATCTGGCCATGTACCCGAAGGACGACCCGCATGCGCGCGACGTGCAGTCGATCATTGGACGGCTCATGGAGCATTACGAGTTCTCGTTGGTCGACTGTGAGCCGATTCTCGAGGAATGCTCGCATCTGCGCAATCTGCCGCAGGCCCGCGAGATGCTGACGCAATTCGAAAGCATCGCCTGACCGAGGAAAGCAATGAAAGAAGGAAAAAGAGATTATGGACGCACTCCCCCACGCCCGTGCACACAGGCCATGCATGCCGGCTCGCCGTGCCGGCATGCCGCTGCGAGCGGCACGGCGCAGACATGCCGCATCGCGCACGGCATCGCAAGCGCCGCGTCGACGCAGCAGTGCAAAACGGTTGGCGAGCACACTGCACACGGCACACACGCCGAACAAGGGCCTACTGCATCCGCCACCGCCGCCCCTCGCGCTCACACCGCAGTCGGCAAGCGATCCGAACACTCCGATGGACGCGTTATGGCACATCGCTCGCACGATGCCGCCGTTGCGCAAATGGGTGGTGGTGAACCGCGCGGCGGACGCGAATCTGCTCGAATACATCTCGCAGCAGGGAGGGCCGGGAGTCAGGCAGGCGTTGGAATTGGTACTCGAATCGCTTGAATTGCAACGCAGTTCCATGCAGCGCATGCGAACGTCATAGGCCCGGCAATGCCAACGGGATGCCGGTCGGCGAATCAGTCGCGCAACGCCAGCACGGCGTTGTATACCTGCTTGCGGTTGGCGAGTGTGCCATCGGCATTCGGGTGTTTGCCTATCACCTCGGCAATGGCGTCCTTGATGCGCATGCCGTGCGCCTGCGCATACTGCATGGCCAGTTCGGCGAGCTCCTCCACGGAGAGCGACTGTGCGGGATCCGCCTCGTCTTCAGAAGCGCCCGCGATCACGAGCACCATCTCGCCGCGCGGCGGATCGTTGGCAACCGACTCGTTGATCTCATGGATGGTGCCGCGGCGAATCTGCTCGTAGTCCTTCGTCAACTCTCGGCACAACGCCATGCGGCGGTCCGGGCCGAAAACCTCCTCGAGATCTGCCATCGATTCGGCAATGCGGTGCAGCGTCTCGTAGAACACGATCGTGCGGCGCTCGCCCTTCAACGCGCGCAATGCCTGCATGCGTTCGGAATGCTTGCGCGGCAGGAATCCCTCGTAGCAGAAACGGTCGGTGGGCAGCCCGGAGAGGGCGAGCGCATCGAGCACCGCGGAGGGGCCCGGAGCGCAGGTCACCGGCAGGCCGCGTTCGATGGCGCGGCGCACAATGGCGAGCCCCGGATCGTTGATCGTGGGCATGCCAGCGTCGGAGACGACGAGCACGGTCTCGCCATTCGCCACATGGTCGAGCAGTGCGTCGGCCTTGCCGCGTTCATTGTGGTCGTGGTTGGCCACCACGCGGCCGCCCACATGCACGCTGAGCCGGTTGGCGAGCGCATACAATCTGCGGGTATCCTCCGCGGCCACGATGTCCGCGCGCTCGAGCAGCGCAACGAGTCGGGCGGAGGCATCGGCAGTGTTGCCGATCGGTGTGGCGGCGAGCACCACGGTTCCACGTGGAACATCTACGTGGAGAGTGCGCGTCTCGTCAGCGGGATCCTCGGCGATGCCGGTGTGTTCAGACTGCTCGTTCATACGTTCAGTATGCCGCGCGGGCAGGTCAGCGGGAGGCGAAACACGGTGCGATGGAGGCGATGCAGGAGCGTACGTCGGCGCGAACCCACGCGGGCGTGTACCGTGGAACCGGGTATGTGCGCGCGGCCGGCGCGCATGCGAAATGTAAGGAGAACAGATGGGCATGCGTTCCACAGGCACCCCCAAACATGCGGCGGCAGAGCGCGTCGAGCTCGAATCATCCGAACTCGCGGCATCATCGCCGCCCAGCGCCCATGCGCGTCTCATGACGTGGGTGTGGACGCTGGTCATCGCGTTGTTCGGCGGACTGCTGCGCTTCGTGAGGCTCGGGCAGCCGCGCGCGGTCGTCTTCGACGAGACATACTACGTGAAGGACGCCTGGACCATGCTCAACACGGGCGAACCGATGAGCTGGCCCGACGAGGTGAGTCTGGGCGGCCAGATGGTGCCGGTCGACACCGCGTTCGCAGACGGCGACACGAATGCATGGATCAACACCGCGGAATACGCGGTGCACCCGCCGCTCGGCAAATGGCTTATCGCAGCCGGGCTCAAGCTGTTCGGCGGCGCGGCGAACCCGGCGGCATGGCGTGCGGCGACGGCGATCGCAGGTGTGCTCGGCATTGTGCTGCTCATCCGCATCACACTGCGGCTGTTCCGCAATCTGCCGGTCGCCCTGCTCGCCGGCCTCCTCATGGCCATCGACGGCGTGTCCATTGTGATGAGCCGCACCGGCCTGCTTGACATCTTCATCATGGTGTTCGCGCTCGGTGCGTTCTCGCTGCTGCTCATCCACCGCGACTGGGCGGCGGCCAGACTACGCATGGCGGCGCAGTCCGGTGCGAACAGACCTCCGCAGATCACGTTCTCCTGGTGGCGAGCAGGTGCGGCTGTACTGCTCGGCTGCGCGACGGGAGTGAAGTGGTCTGGGATCTATTTCTTCGCCGTGTTCTGCGTGATCAGCGTGTTCTGGGACGCCTGGATGATTCGCCAGGCCGGCTTCCGCTCCCCTCGTCAATGGCTTGCGCGCGGCGTGTTCGGCGACGGCCTGCTCGCGGCGCTCTACATGGTGCCGCTGTATGCCGCCACATACTTGCTCACCTGGGTCGGCTGGTTCGTGCACCCGAACTCCTACATGCGTAATTGGGCGGCCACCCATACCGGCCAGGGCGTGCAATGGCTGCCGGCCGACTGGCGCTCGTTCGTCGCATATCATGCCGAGATGTGGCGCTTCCACACCACGCTCGATGCTCCGCACGACTACAAGGCGAACCCGCTCACCTGGCCGCTGCAGATTCGCCCGACGAGCTTCTACTGGCAGAAGCTGGACGGCCACCCGGGCCTGTGCTCGCTCTCGCCGCGCTCGCAGTGCGTGGCGGCGGTGACCTCGCTCGGCAATCCGCTCATCTGGTGGCTGGGGTCGCTGTGCGCAGTGCTCGCCATTGTCATCGCGATTCTCAAACGCGGCGATTGGCGCATCTGGGCGGTGCTCGCCGGGTTCCTCGGCGGCTGGCTGCCGTGGGCCCAGTACCTGAACCGCACCACGTTCACGTTCTATTCGATCGTGCTGCTGCCATGGATGATTCTCGCCATCTGCTACGTGTTCAACTGGGTGCGCGAGACGAGTTCGCGCGAGGTGTGGCTCATCACTCTGTGGGTCATGGTGGGGGTGTGCGCCATCGTCAGCGTGTTCTTCTACCCAATCTGGACGGCCATGCCCGTGCCATATGAGTTCTGGCGCATGCATATGTGGCTGCCCAGCTGGATCTAACACGTCGCCCCACATTCATCGCCGCCCATGGCAGACGACAAAATGCGGCGCACTTTTCGTCATCTACCAACGCAAATGCCGGCGGTGCGCAAAATTGCCTAGTCTGCAGTTGCGGTCTCAGATCGGCACACCGGCAGCATGCAGAATTGTCTAGTTCGCATCTCCAGTCTCAGATTAGCAATCTGCAGATTCCTAGATTGCTCAAGCGAGACTGGAGTTGCACGCGAGACATGTTGACGGAGCACAAGATTGCGCAGCCTGCGACTTCAGTCTCAGATCGGCACACTGGCAGCATGCAGGATCGCCCAGTTTGCAATCGCAATCTCAGATTGGCTACTCTGCAGGTTCCTCAACGCCTGGGTGAGACCGGAGTTACAAACAAAGCGCTCCGGCAAACGACGAAAGTGGCATCTGAGTTCCGTCGTTTGCCATGGGCGATATCGCCGGCGACAAACCACAACACCGTCAACCGGCGCCTCTATTGTATGTTCGTTGAACAAACAAGGCGCGGGCTCTTCCCCGCCCATTCCCGCTCAACGAAAGAGGTGTCATGCAGTATTTTGAGACCACCATCATCGGCATCGACGGTTCCGGAGCGCGTTTTGCAGGCTATCTTCCCGAAAACTACCCCGACATCGTGCCCGACCGCAAGCGTCCGACCGTGCTTGTGCTGCCCGGCGGCGGTTATGAGATGACCACAGGCCGCGAGGGCGAGCCGATTGCGCTGCAGTTCCTCGCCGCCGACTACAACGCGTTTGTGCTCCACTATTCCTGCAAACCGTCCGTCTACCCCATTGCCGTGCTCGAGGTGGCCGAAGCCATGCGGCAGATTCGCGCGCACGCAGACGAATGGAACGTGGACACCGCGCGCATCGCCGTCATCGGCTTCTCCGCGGGCGGTCATCTGGCCGCGGATTTCGCCACTTCCGCCAGCGATGCCGCGCTCGTCGCGCACGGCTATGATCCGGACGAACTGCGGCCGAACGCGCTGATGCTCTCCTACCCGGTCATCACATCGGGGCGTTTCCGTCACGACGGCAGCTTCCGCGCGCTCCTCGGCGAGCGGTACGGCGAGGAGTCGGCGATGAATGAAGTGAGCATCGAGCAGCATATCGACGCGAAGACGCCACCGGTGTTCGTCTGGCACACGATGCCCGACGATTGCGTGCCGGTGGAGAACACGCTGCAGCTCATCGCCGCATGCAAGGCGGCCAACGTGCCGATTGAGGCGCATCTGTACCCCGCAGGTGGCCACGGACTCTCGCTCGGCACCGCGCAGACCGCGTGGGGCGGCGTCAACAGCATCGAACCCGCCGTGCAGTCGTGGATCTTCCTCGCCAAGGACTGGCTCGACCGCACCTTCGCTGAATAGCACACCCACCCGCCACCCATGTCCCAGATTACGCAAACGAACCCCACTCGTCAGCACCTATCTATCTGCGTAAAAAGGGACAAATAGCCGCCATAAACGTCCCCAATTACGCAAAATCCTGTCCTGCGTAAAAAGAGACAGATTCCAGACGCAAACGTCTCCAATTACGCAACCGAGCGGATGGCATCGCCGTCACCTCCACCTTCCCAGCTCTCGACCCACGCACCTCCTCATTGGCATGGTTGCCTACCTGTGCTATGAATAATCAAGGAGATTGAGAAGCACACACCGCTCGACCTATCGAAGAGGACATTCAATCCATGGGATTCATCCAATTCATTGCCAATCTGCTCAAAGACCCGCGTGCGGCGATCGCCGGCTGGATCGCAATGGGCGTGGCGCCAACACTTGGCTTTGTTTTTCTAATCGTCTTCATTGAGACCGGCGTGGTCTTCTTCCCGTTCCTGCCCGGCGACTCGTTGTTGTTCGCCGCCGGTTTCTTCGCGGCGCCCGACGCGGCGACCGGCAAATCCGCACTGCCGCTCGCCGCCTTGCTGCCGGTGGTATGGCTCGCCCCCATTCTAGGCGACCAATGCAACTACTTCATCGGCCACTTCTTCGGCCGGCGCATCATTGAATCCGGCAAGGTCAAGGCGATGACCCCCGAACGTCTGGCCAAAACCGAGAAGATGATCGACCGCTGGGGCCCGCTCGCCGTGTTCCTCGGCCGCTTCTTCCCGTTCATCAGGACGTTCATGCCGTTCATCTCGGGCATCTCGGGCATGCGTTGGAGCAGATTCACGCCGTTCTCGGTGCTCGGCGGTCTCGTCTGGTCGTCGCTGTTCACGCTGCTCGGCTATTTCTTCGGCGGCATTCCGGTGGTGCAAGACAACTTCGAACTCGTGATCGTCGCGATTCTCGTCATCTCGCTCATCCCCACTTTCGTCGGCCTCATCAAGGCGAAGACCGGCAAGAAGGAAGCGCCGGCACACGCGATGGCCGAGGTCGCCGAGAAAGAGGCGACGCCTCTCGTAGAGGATCTCGACGGCAACATCGAGCACGGTGCTTGATTCCGCACAGCATGGCCAACGAAGAACGCCAAAAGAGGCTCCGCACTGGCCCAAAGCATTCGCAAGGCAACTGCGAGGCACTATCCGAAACCCGCACGCATGGAGGAATTTGCATTTGGGAAGGGGTTGGGCTAAACTGGACGAGTTGTCGGAAGACGACATAATTGAAGATTGGGGCTGTAGCTCAGTTGGTAGAGCGCTTCGTTCGCATCGAAGAGGTCGTGGTTTCGATTACCATCAGCTCCACTAAGGCCGCTGCATTCATTCCACCGCAGCGGCCTTTTTCTTTACGTATAAGCACACAACCGCGCTCCCTCACTCAGACGCCATGCGCACAGGATGCCGGATCACCGTGCGCAGACGGTCGGGAGCGCACCGCTGTGGATTCGCTCAGGTAGATCTCGTGATGGTGGCGCGCATCGCTGAAATCCAGCGCATACCCATGCTCACCCACAAACTTGTCGAGGGCGGCGATTGTCGCAGGCTCGGTGTCATACGGCCCGACGTGCATCACCTGCGCACCACAATCCCTCGTCATATTCGAATAGCCGCGCGCGTGACACGTCCGCCTCGGGGTGCTTGTTCGCGAATAGTCCGCGCGCATGTTCGAACGCGTCCGCTGTGACGAATTCAGGCAAGCGGATCATCGAAATCCATTGGAAATCCTGTTTGCGCGCGTAATCGACCGGCTCACTCGCGTTCCGCCCCATCCACCACAGACCTTCCAGCGGCGGCACGACATATGGCATGTACCCGGCGATGTGATCACGTGAATCCTTGGATTTCTCGCTCATCTTGATTGTGAACGATATACCGTACAGCAGCTGCAGCGCGCTCTGGTATTCGCCGTGCGGATCGTTCGGGTCACCCGCCCCGCGCACCGCCACGAACTGCATCGCCGGCACCTCGACGATTGCGGGCGTCTTGCCCGGCACATACAGGTTCTTCTGTTCTCGCTTCACATCGTACGGCATGAGCACACTGTAGCAGAAAATACATGAATGAGCCGCCCGTATCAGCATCATCTCTGAGAGAGGGCTGATGCGGGCATGGAAACGCACTCATTCCACCACGGTGAACGTCGCTTGCCGCAGATTCTCGTCGCGGCTCGAATGCCCCACGAGCACCTTGAATTCGCCGGGTTCGACGATCCGCTCCGCATCGCCGTTCACAATCGTGCACGAATCGACCGGCAGATCGAAGGCAACGCGCCGCGTCTCCCCCGGCTCGAGCGTCACACGCCGGAACAGCTTGAGCTCCTTGCACGCCCAGGTGAACGATGTGACGACGTCGCTGATGTACAGCTGCACGACCTCCGTTCCTGTGCGCGCGCCGGTGTTCGTCAGATCCACCTCGACGCGCACCGTGTCACCTGCGCGGAATTCGGAACCGTTCACAATCTGCGGATCTCCGTATTCGAATGTCGTGTACGAGAGGCCCTCGCCGAACGCGAACGCCGGATCCTGGGTCAGATCCGCGTACCGATTGCCGTGCTGACCGCGAATCTCGTTGTAGAACACCGGCAGCTGCCCGGCATGGCGAGGGAATGTGATCGGCAGACGCCCACTCGGCTCGGTCTTGCCGAAGATGATCTCGGCAATCGCACGGCCGCCCTGCATACCCGGATTCGCCGCCCACAGCAGCGCGCCGAGACCGTCCGCCGCGGATTCGTCGACAATCACGCCGTTCTCGCCGATCACACACGCCGGCAGCACCTGCGGTTTCGAACTGACGAGCACGACGATGAGCGGCTTATGTGTTTCACGTGCAACGTTGGCGAGCTCCTCCAGCAGACGGTTCTGGCCGCCCTGCAGTTCGAGCGTCGCCGTCGAGCACGTCTCGCCGACGAGCTGCACAACGTCGCCGACCACTGCGATCACCGCGTCCGCCGCGCGCGCCTGTTCCACCGCCTCGTCGAGCAGTCGCTGGTCGATTTTCGCGGCCACCGCCATCTTCGGCCGCGGCTGCCCATCCGGGTAGAGCTCGCCTTCCGGGTCCGGCACCAGCATCCACCACGTTCGCGCCGCGGGCATACGTAATCTCGCAATCTGCAGGCGCCAGCTCGCGCACGCCGTCGAGCACCGTGCAGATCATCTCGCGCGGCTGGCCTTCCGGCATCCACGGCACCTGACCCGAGTTGCCCGCCCAATCGCCGAGCTGATTCTGCGCATCGTCCGCGAGCGGCCCCACCACTGCGATCCTGTGCAGCTCACCGGCATCTGCGAACGGCAGCACAGCGTTGTTGCGCAGCAGCACAATCGATTCACGCGCCATCTCCAGATTGCGCCGCGCATGGTCTGCGGACCCAATCACCGCGTCGATGCGCGCGCGATCGGGCAAACGTGGATCTTCGAACAGACCGAGCTGGAACTTGAGCGTGAGCAGGCGCGCCACGGCGTCGTCCAGCAGACGCTCGTCGAGCAGACCTTCGCTTACCGCCGCGATGGCACCCCTCATAGAAGCCCCGGGGTCGTCATGATCAAGTCATTGCCGGCCTTGACGGCATCGGCCGCCGCCACTGTGTAGTTCGGCTTGATGTGCTGCTCCCACACGGCACGGCCCACATTGTGCCCCAATCGGTCACCAACGTGCCGCCATACTGCCATTCGCCGCGCAGCTTGCGGTTCAGCAGCCAATTGTTGAACGTGACCGGCGTGCCATCGATTGACTCGTAGCCGAGCATGAACGTGGCGCAGCCCTCCTTGGCCACACGCTCGAATGGCGGCAGATACCAGCTTTCCAACGCGCGATGCGTCAGATCGGCCTCGGAGGCGTCACGGCCACCCTGCGTGTACGAATAGCCAGCGAAATGCTTGGCGCAGGCGAGAATCGCATCGTCGGCGAAGGTCTCGCCCGCGGCAGCGTTCTTCTGGTAGCCCTTGACCATGGCGGATGCCATCTCACCAATCAACACCGGATCCTCGCCAAAGGTCTCGTCCACACGCCCCCACCGGGTGTCGCGCGCAATGCAGAGCACCGGCGAGAACGTCCAATGCACGCCGGTGCAGGAGACCTCCTCGGCGGTCACGCGGGCGGCATCCTCGATTGCCTGCGGATCCCAGCTGCATGCCATGCCGAGCTGCGACGGGAAGATCGTGGCGCCCGGCCAGAACGAATATCCGTGAATGCAGTCATCGCCGACGAGCAGCGGAATACCCAGACGCGTCTGGTCGCGTACTATCCGCGCCGCACGCACGAGATCGTCGGGAGAGGTGTGCAGAATCGACCCCACATGGCGGTCCACAATGAGATCGGAGAGCTCGCCACTGCGCGCGTCGAGCTGCATCATCTGCCCCACCTTCTCCTCGAGAGTCATGCGGCCGAGTAGGTCGGCGACGCGCGCTGGAATCGGCAGGGACGAATCCAGATATGGCGTATTTGTTTCACGTGAAGTCATAACAATTTCCTCATCGAAATTCGCGGAAGACGCATATCCCAGCATATACCGTACCGTCGAGTAACCACCCGCGCAAACCGACGAAAGCTCCATATTCGTCACGCTGCACAACACAGCGACAGTCACAGAATCGCGTCGCGTTCCTCGTCGTTCAAGTCAAGCGCGCCGGCGAGCATCAGTTTGATCGCCCGTTCGGTCTCCTCCGCCAATCCAATCGCATCCGGGTCGAGCATCCATTGAATCTGCAAGCCATCCATCACTGCGAGAATCGACATCGCCGTGTTGCAGATCGTGGCGTCGTCAACCGATTTGCCGAGTTCGTCGGCCATGATGCGCAGCGCCTTCTCAAGCATGCGCCGCAGATTGCGGTACCGCGAGACGAAGTAGTCGTACGCCGGGCTGTCTTCGCGAATGGAGTCCGCACAGAACGCAATGAACGCCTTGACCAGGCCCGGGCGCGCCTCGTTCGCCTTCGCCGTCTTGATGAGATGGCGGAACGTGATGGCGCCATCCTCGGGCATGCCTCCGCGCGCCATATCTTCCGGGTAATCCTCGAGATCCACCGAATCGCGGTAGATCACCGTCTGCAGCAACAGATTGTCTTTGGAGCCAAAGTGATGCAGCACGCCGGCGCGGGTCATGCCCACTTTCTCGGCGATGTCTTCCAACGTGCCCTTCGTGGCACCCTTCTCACCGAACACCTCGGTCGCGGCACGCAGAATCACCTTGCGTTTCTCTTGCGTTTCCGGTCGTTCAGCCATGTTCCTCCACCATTTCCGCGCGTCGCACATACGAGGGACCCCGCCGCACAGACGAAGCCTCTCCCAGTCTAGGTGGGGCGACGACCAATTCCAGCAATCTCCATCAATGCCGGCATTCCGCCAAGCCACCCTATAAAGATTCCCAAGAGCCGCATATGGTCGTTGAGTGAGCAACGCGTCACCTCAACGACCATAATCTCCCCAAGTACGGTCGTTTACCGCACACACGCGTCACCGAACGACCATATTGCCCGCTCAGCGCGCGGCCAATTCCGCAATCCGACGTTCCACCACGGCATTCAGCGACTCCGGTGTCACGCCGTCGTACCCGTCAATCGACATGTACTGCGGACCGTCCGAATTGTCGGTGCGAATGAAGCCGAGTTGCGCAATCGTCGTCGCACCGGAAGCGGCGGCGGAGGTGAGTCCGCTCATCGAGTCCTCGAACGCCACGCACTGCGGCATATCGGCACGCGGTATGTCGAGTCTGCGCGCCGCCTCCACATACGGTGCCGGATCCGGCTTCTTGGCCACGTCGTCCTCGCCGCACACATATCCGGCGAACGTGCCTGCGGGAGCCTGCGCAATGAGATTCTCGGCGAGATTGCGCGGCGATGTCGTCACGAGCACGCTCGGCACACCCGCGTCGCGCAGTGCGACGAGCAGCTCGCGCGTGCCCGGGATCCAGGGGATCCGCTCATATTCCGCCCGCGTCACGTATTCGATCATGCGCCGGCCGATCTCCTCCACCGGCAGCGTGCACCCGTGCTCCGCGATCTCGCGCGCCACATCCGGCACCGGGCGGCCCGAGCCGTTCCATGCGAGCTCGTCGTTCCACACACCGCCGTTCTCGTGCGCGATCTGCATCTCGCCGGCATGCCAGTACGGCTCGGAGTCGATGAGCGTGCCATCCATGTCCCAGAACACCGCCTTGAGCATCATTCGCCTCTCCTTATTCGCAGATTTCCTCGTCCGGCCCAGCATAGCCTAGGCGCATAACGCAAAAAGCGGCCAGATGAAAAACATCTGGCCGCCAAGGATTGCTGTCAGTGCTTGGCCGTATGCCACAACACCATCGATTTCGACTGCGCGCTTGAGCTCTCCCCCGCCGGCAATGCGTGCACCTCGGCATGGAGCTGCCCACGCCAATAGCGTGCGCGATGCGAACGCGACGTCTGGGTGATGCTGCCGTTCATGTCGGCGGTGAACACGCTGAATCCGGTCACACCGGTGAGTTCCTGCACTTCATGCCGCAGTTGCCGGTTCTCCTCCTCAAGTTCGAGGATGCGCATCACTCCGTTCAGATTGATGCCTTCGTCCTGACTGAGGTGTTGCGCCTGCACGAGCCGGTCGACGTCCCGCAGACAGTACCGTCGCGAACCGCCTTCCGTGCGCCCCGGCACCACGAGCCCCTGCCGGTCGTATTGACGCAGGGTCTGGGGGTGAATCTCGGCGATCTGACCGACCTTGCCCACCGAGAAGACGGGCAGGTCGATGTCGAATCCCACACCGGCCGCACCTTCCAGATTGGCCCGCTTGGCCACGATGGCCGTCGCGCACATTTCATACAGCCTGCGCCGTGCTGGTGATATGCGCGTCATTGTGATCACTTCGTTTCGGTGTTCTCTGTGGCGAGCTCCTCAACGAAGTCGCCGCACGCCTTGTCGAATTCCTTCGCAGCGTGCTTCTCGCCCATGGTCGGGTGCTTCGGCACGCGAATCTGAATGCGTCCGACGAGGTCGCCGGTGCCGGTGCGCGTCTCCACGCCCTTGCCGCGCACGCGCACTTCCTCGCCGCTCGAGGTGCCCTTCTCCACCTTGAACGTGACGTCATTGCCGTCGAAGTCCCTGGCGGAGATCTTCGCACCGTCGACCGCCTGGCCCACGGTGATCGGCAGATCCATCACGAGATCCTTGCCGTCCATCGTGAACTTCGGGTCTTCGGTCACGGTGACCGTCAGGTACATGTCGCCCGGCTTGCCGCCGTGCTGGCCTGGCTTGCCCTTGCCGGCGATCTTGATCTTCTGGCCGTTCTTCACGCCGGCGGGAACCTTCGTTTTGAACTTCTTGCCCGCGGCCTTGAGCGAGACCGTGGCGCCCTTGACGGCCTGGCGGAACGTGAGCGTGATCTTCGAGCTGAGGTCGTCGCCATCCTCGGGATGCGGGGCGGGACGGTAGCCTGCGTAGGCTCCATCGCTATAGTCCCGTAGCCGCGGCCTCCTCCAAAGCCGCCGTTGCCGGCTCCGCCACCGACATCGAGAAGATGTCGTCGAACCCTGCGCCATGGGAGCCGCCGCCATTCGTGCTGAAGCGGATATGCGAACCGCCGTTGCCACCGCCACCGCCGAACATGGAGCCGAAGATGTCGGAGAAGTCGCCGGCG
>ENA-OQDT01001219-OQDT01001219.1-human-gut-metagenome-genome-assembly--contig:-NODE-1219-length-15440-cov-3.209299_pt1 | contig 15440 bp, 20 predicted proteins | sample MGYA00242786_ERZ504617 | MGnify/ENA primary metagenome ERZ504617 (study PRJEB26092, sample SAMD00036337) | human gut metagenome | host: Homo sapiens | study: EMG produced TPA metagenomics assembly of...
CATTCGCCTTCATAGATGTATCCGCAGACTTTACATACCCAGCCTTTTTTGCCCTCGGTCTGGGCTTTGGCTTTTACATGTTTCTGGTAGTAGGTGTAAGTCATGGTATCCTGATCGCTCATGATCACGGGCTTCTGTGACGCTGCAGATGAACATTCCGTGAGTACCAAGATCTTACGGTAATTTTTCCGACTTTTCAGGGCATGAAAGCATTGATATATTTGTCCAGGAATACCAGGCCGTTGTCGGAAGTGGTTTACTTTCTGGCCGGCAAATTTATCGGTGCTTCTGCCGGACTGGAAGCCGAACTGCTCAAAAAACAGAGAACGGAGCATCTGTGGACAGGCAGTTTACGTTCATGATACCGGTCTGCTGAATCACGTGGTGAGAGTAGTTTGCCTTGTTGATGTTGACAGCCACGCGATATGGGTTGTCGGTAAGCTGTGTAACGGTATTGACGATCAGACCGTTGTCCTTTTTGCCATCGTTGGAGGTTACCACATAGAGGCCGTAACCGATGCGGAACAGGGCGGTCATATCATTTTTGTTGGCAAGATCATCGTTTTTTGCAATGTATTCCTGGCAGAGCTCATCAGCCATAGCTTCCATCTGTCTGCGGTTTTCTTCGTTTACTGCAGACATGATCTTAACTGTGGTATTCAGCCAGTTGATCTTTTTGCATTTGGAAAGCATTTCTTTCATGACCTTCGCTGCCAGCGGTGCCCAGCTTCCGTTTTCAATCAGTCCTACAGTGCGGTTCTGGAAGTTGTGCTCTGCCAGACGGGTAATAAAGTCGTTCATAAACGGATAGATACCTGCATTATATGTGGTGGTTGCGAGAACCAGCTTGGAGTAACGGAAAGCATCGCTCAGTGCCTGGGACATATCATCTCTTGCAAGGTCATAGATCAGAACACGCGGACATCCTTTGGCACGGAATTTATCGGCAAGCTGTGCGACTGCTGTTCTTGTGTGGCCGTAAACGGAAGTGTAGGCGATCACGATTCCGTCATCCTCCGGTGTATAGGAAGACCAGGTATCATAGAGACTGATATAATGTCCAAGATCTTCAGTAAGAACCGGTCCGTGGAGCGGGCAGATGGTCTGGATATCCAGAGTTGCGGCTACTTTCAGAAGATTCTGCACCTGCACACCATATTTTCCAACGATGCCGATATAGTATCTTCTTGCCTCATCGTCCCATGGTTCATCTGCATCCAGGGCACCGAATTTTCCGAAGCCGTCTGCGGAAAAAAGAACCTTTTCTGTGCTGTCATAAGTGACCATAACCTCCGGCCAGTGAACCATCGGTGCAAATACAAAAGTCAGATTGTGTTTTCCAAGGGAAAGGGTTCCGCCGTTATCTACGATGATCTGATGACTTTCCAGATCCAGGTCAAAGAAATTCTGCATCATGGCGAAGGCATTTTTTGTTGGAAACAACGATGGTGTCCGGATAAGCCTTCAGGAAGTTTGCGATGTTGGCTGCATGATCCGGTTCCATATGCTGTACGATCAGATAATCCGGTTTCCGGTCACCCAGAACTTTCTGGATATTATCAAGCCATTCGTGAGTAAAATTTGCATCTACCGTATCCATAACCGCAATTTTTTTCGTCCAGGATCACATAGGAGTTGTAGGACATGCCGTTCGGCACTTTGTACTGGCCTTCAAAAAGGTCAACCTGATGATCATTACGCCTACATATTTGATGGTATCTGTGATTTTCATGAGCGATTCCTCTTTTCTTTCTATGGTGGATTTATTTATATGCTTCAGGATTTTGTTTGTTTCTTAACTTTGATAAAAATATAACAAGAAATCGACAACTAAAAACTGTTGCAAATACAACAAAACAGAAAAAAATTCCAGACTTTACATTTTTTTCGTGCTGGTATAAAATCAGAAACATGCAGCAAAATAAAATACGGATATCTGCTTTGAGAGTCCTCTTACATAGTCCTGGATGCAGAGAGAAAAGTACAGATATGCGGAAGATTATTTTGCCGGCGGGAGGAAAATTTATGGAGCATATCACTTTATTTACGGATATTTTGCCCGAAGAACAGGAAAGGATGCGTGTCTGCTTCAAAGTCCGGGAGAAAGTTTTTCAGAATGGAGAAACCATAATGGAATATTCCAGCTCCATGAAAAAGATCGGTCTGATCCAGGAGGGAAGAGCAGTTCTCTACTGCTGTGACGAGGATGGAAATGAGTATGTCATCGATGAATTGAATAAGGACAGTGTATTTGGCGAACCGTTTCTGCTTTCGTCAGATTCCCAGCATTATTATGTGTGCGCCACTACTGTGACGAAGGTGATGTTTATTGATTATGAGCATGTGATCAAGCGCTGTGAAAATGCCTGTCATCATCACAGCCAGATGGTCAGCAATCTTCTGCAGATGACGGCGCTTCGTTCCAGACAGCAGACGGACCGGATCTATATGCTTTCCAGATCTTCTACCAGGAAGAAACTGATGGCCTATCTGCATTCTCTGGCTGCGGAGAAAAACACCGGGAAGTTTAAACTTCCGATGTCTTACACCGCACTGGCTCAGTATTTAAGTGTGGATCGAAGTGCCATGATGCGTGAGATCAAAAATCTTTCGGATGAGGGCGTGCTCAGAAGAGATGGCAGGAATGTGGAATTACTTAAATAGAGGAGACAATTATTATGCATATTACAGTAAGAAAATACGAGGAAAAAGATCTTCCGGATCTGATTCGGATTTGGAATGAAGTGGTGGAAGATGGCGTGGCTTTTCCACAGGAAGAATGTCTGAATGAAGAAACCGGAAAAGCTTTTTTTGCGGAGCAGACTTATACAGCGGCAGCCGTGGATGAGGAGAACGGAAACGTTTACGGTCTTTACATCCTTCATCCCAACAATATCGGAAGATGCGGTCACATCTGCAATGCCAGCTATGCGGTAAGCCGGGATTCCAGAGGACTTTACATCGGAGAAAAGCTGGTATCGGACTGCCTGGTACAGGGAAAAGAACACGGTTTTGGTGTACTCCAGTTTAATGCAGTTGTGGCCTGCAATGTCCATGCAAGACATCTTTATGAGAGACTTGGATTTACCCAGCTTGGGGTGATACCGAAGGGCTTCCGGATGAAGGACGGACATTATGAGGATATCTGTCCGTATTATCATGAACTGTAAAAAAAGGTTTGGCGCCTGTTTTGGAAAATCGATGGATGAAAACAGAGGGATTACAGTATGAAAAATCTTCAGATCACCGCATACACGCAAAGCTTTATCCGGCAGCAGGTCATGCCGGGAGATATCTGTATTGATGCAACCATGGGAAACGGTAACGATACTGTACTGTTAAGCATACTTGCAGGAGAAAAGGGACATGTTCTTGCGTTTGATATTCAGAAACAGGCGTTGGAACACACGAAGGAGCGACTGAAAAAAGACAATTGTCCGGAGAATTATCAGCTGATCCTGGATTCTCATGAGAATATGGCAGCCTATGCAGAAATGGAAACCGTATCCTGCATCACCTTTAATCTGGGATATCTTCCAGGAGGAGACCATTCGGTGGCAACCAGAGCGGACAGTAGTAAACGAGCAGTGGAGAGCGGTCTCACACTTCTGAAAAAGGGCGGCCTTATGACGCTTTGTATTTACAGTGGCGGGGATACCGGATTTCAGGAGCGTGATGAGATGCTTGTATTTATCAGACAACTGGATCCGCATAAATATCTGGTCATCCAGTCGGAATATGCAAACCGACCCAATAACCCGCCGATGCCGGTACTGATCATTAAATTATAGTCCGAAATATAGGACACTGAATCAGGAGAAAAATATGAACAATTACATATATTATTATCTGCTTGCAGTCAATATCCTGGCCTTTGTGCTTTTTGGTATCGACAAGCAGAAGGCCCGCCGCAATATGTGGAGAATTCCGGAGAAGACTCTGATCTTAAGTGCGGTCATCGGTGGCAGTGTCGGAGCTGTCTTAGGGATGAGATTTTTTCACCACAAAACACGCAAAGCCAAATTTGCGGTTGGCGTACCGGTGATACTGCTTGTGCAGATTGGTGCGATGTGTCTGGCGCAGTGGGCGATGAAGTAGAAATTTGAATGGAAAAACTGCCGGGAAGATAAGACAGCTGCAGCAGGGTAGTGGAGATCAATACTCCACGCCTGCGGCAGCTGTCATTTTTTTCATAAAAAGATGATTAAATACTGCGATCACGCGTCCTACGCCAAGTACGGCGATTACAGTTCCAAGGCCGATACCGATCAGCTTGTGAGCGAAGATCAGGCCAATGAAAGTAGTAAGGCAGATATTAAAGAGGTCAAAGCAGTTCTTGGTGAAGCCGACAGATTTTCCAATACAGTCGGAGATAGCCTGTACGATCCCGTCTCCCGGATTGGGGATGATACGCATGTTCAGAGACATTGCGGCACCGATGCCGGTAAGGATGATTCCGGCGGCAAGAACCAGAAGTCTGGATAACATATTGTCGGACGGAGCTGGCAGCAGCGTGGAAAAAAGGTTCATAAAACGTGTGAACACAAGGCTTAAGGGCAGCTGCAAAAGATCCATCAAAAGTACCAGCTTCAGATCATGGCGGGCTGCCGGAGCAATGGCACCATTCGCTTCTCTGGAATATCTCTGATTCCGGAAGATATGTAAAACAATCTCAACCACAACAAATGCAGAATACAAAAGAAAGGTAATATTACCAAAGTTAAATCCGCCAATGGTGGCAATACTGTAGGCCACAGAAATAATCGGGGAGACACCAAGACACGATTTGGTGTTAAGTATGATCCCCAGCGCCAGGATCAGAAGGCCGGCGGCATAGAAGACAATCCGGAGGAACATATTCTTTTTCATTTCTTATCACACTCTCTTTCTATACAACATTCTTATCATAGCACAAAATTTCATTAATACCAGATCGGAAATTCTGTTGGAAATTTCCTTCTTGACAAATACTTTTATGATGATATAAATTTGATAATCAAAAATATTTTAAGATAAAAGATAATTCAGAGAACAGCAGCACAGATTTATACAGACTGCTTGACGACAGATATCATGGAGGAAAAATATGACAGGTAAAATATGTGGAACTGGTTCCTGGGCACCGGACAGAGTGTGGGATAACAACGATCTGGCAAAAATGGTGGAAACCAGTGATGAATGGATCAGGGAAAGAACCGGTGTGGTACAGAGACATATTGCAAAAGAAGATGAAGACACCGTGGCAATGGCCTCGCAGGCGGCATTGCGGGCAGTGGAAGATGCAGGAATGGATGTGGAAGAGATCGACCTGATCCTTGTGGCTACCATTTCTCCCACAGAGATCATGCCCTGTGTGGCATGTGGTGTACAGGAGCGGATCGGTGCGGAAAATGCGACCTGCTTCGATCTGAATGGAGCCTGTACAGGATCTCTTTTGGCATTGAACACCGCGCAGGCATATCTGGCCCAGGGGATTTACCGGAACGCCCTTGTGATCGGTGCGGAAAAACTATCCGGTTTAACGGACTGGACAGACCGCGGCACCTGTATCCTCTTTGGAGACGGCGCAGGAGCAGTTGTACTGAGAGCAGAAGAGAGCGGAAGATACGCCCAGGTAACGCACTCCATTGGAAAAAAAGGTAGCGCACTTACCCTGCAGAGCAGAAATCAGATCCGCTACGAAAATGACCCGAAAGCAAGAGAAACCTACATACAGATGAATGGAAAAGAAGTGTTTACTTTTGCAGTATCCAAAGTACCGGAAGCTATAAAAAACCTTCTTTACAGAGAAAAGATTTCTTATGGGGATATCCGTTATTATCTTCTCCACCAGGCAAATGAGCGGATCATCCGCTCCGCGGCAAGGCGGCTGGGCGAAGATATTTCCAAGTTTCCCATGAACATGGACAGATATGGCAATACTTCTTCCGCAAGTCTTCTCATTCTTCTGGATGAGGTGAAAAAAAGTGGAAAACTGCAGAGGGGTGATAAGCTGGTCCTTGCAGGATTTGGTGGCGGACTGACGTATGGCGCGAGCCTGATCGAGTATTAAATGAGAAAATTAAAGTCCCAATTAACGGACTGTTAAAACTATGAGTAAATAGAAAAGCGGATTGCAAATATCCGCCTGACTCAATTTCCCGGAGGTAAAAAATGAAAACAAGAGTGACAGAATTACTTGGTATCGAATATCCAATCATCCAGGGCGGTATGGCCTGGGTGGCAGACCATCACATTGCGGCAGCAGTATCCGAGGCAGGCGGCCTGGGACTGATCGCGGCAGCAAACGCACCGGCAGAATGGGTACGTGAGCAGATCCGTGAAGCAAAAAAGCTGACAGATAAGCCTTTCGGTGTAAACATCATGCTGATGAGTCCAAGTGCCGATGAGGTTGCAAAAATCGTCGTGGAAGAGGGCATCAAAGTGGTAACAACCGGTGCCGGAAGCCCGGAAAAAATATATGGAAGAATGGAAAGCTGCCGGAGTAAAAGTGATCCCGGTCGTTGCATCCGTAGCTCTTGCAAGAAGAATGGAGCGCTGCGGTGCAGATGCGGTGGTTGCTGAGGGAACTGAGTCCGGCGGACATATCGGTGAGACAACTACCATGGCGCTGGTACCACAGGTTGTGGACGCGGTAAAGATCCCGGTGATCGCGGCAGGCGGAATCGCAGACGGCCGTGGGATCGCGGCAGCTTTTATGCTGGGTGCGGAAGCTGTACAGATGGGAACCCGTTTTGTGGCAACAGAGGAGTGTAATGTCCATGAAAATTACAAACAGTTCCTTCTGAAAGCCAGAGATATCGACACAAGAGTAACCGGCCGTACCACAGGTCATCCGGTCCGCACTTTAAGAAATCCCATGACAAAGGAATATCTGGAAAAAGAAGCAGCAGGTGCATCTTTTGAAGAACTGGAAATGCTGACTCTCGGCGGTCTTCGAAAAGCAGTTGTTGACGGCGATGTAAAAACAGGAAGCGTCATGTCCGGCCAGATTGCAGGAATGGTAAAAGATGTACCAACCTGTAAAGACTTGATGGCGAGACTGATCAGAGAGACAAAAGAAGCTGTAAAGAAGAACAGTTTTCTTGTGGAGGAATAAAAAATGGGAAAAACAGCATTTATTTTCCCGGGCCAGGGCGCACAGAAAGCCGGAATGGGAAAAGATTTTTATGAAAAATACGATACCGCAAAAGAAGTTTTTGACTCGGCCAGCGAGTGGCTGGATCTGGATATGAAAGCACTCTGCTTTGAGGAAAACGATCAGCTTGATCTCACCGAGTACACACAGGCTGCGCTGGTCACCACCTGCCTTGCCATGGAAAAAGTGGTGGAGGAAATGGGTCTTCATCCGAATGTAACCGCAGGGTTAAGCCTTGGCGAGTACTGTGCCATTGAAGCTGCCGGCGGCATGGATTTAAAAGACGCCATTACAACCGTCAGAAAAAGAGGAATCCTTATGGAACAGGCAGTTCCGGCAGGACAGGGAAGCATGGCGGCAGTTATGGGAATGGAAACAGAGAAGATCGAAGAAGTGCTTGCAGACATTGCAGACGTAAGTATTGCCAACTACAACTGTCCCGGCCAGATCGTGATCACAGGGCTTAGTGAGGCGGTTTCCGAAGCTTCTGAAAAACTGAAAGCAGCCGGCGGAAGAAGGGTGATCCCGTTAAATGTCAGCGGTCCGTTCCACTCTGCAATGCTTGCCACAGCAGGAAAAGAACTGGGAAAAGTTCTGGATGATGTCACACTCCATGAACTTCAGATCCCCTATGTCACCAACGTAACTGCAGAATATGTGGAACATTCATCCGAAACAAAAGCACTTCTGGAAAAACAGATCTCTTCTTCCGTGCGCTGGCAGCAGAGCGTGGAAAACATGATCCGACAGGGCGTGGATACCTTCGTGGAGATCGGACCAGGAAGAACACTGGCTGGATTTATGAGAAAGATCGACAGAAATGTAAAAGTATACAACATTCAGACCGTAGAAGACGCAGAAAAAGTCTGCCAGGAACTGGTATAGATAGAAAGGAATTCATATGTCAGAGAAAAAAATCGCAGTGGTAACAGGCGGTGCACGTGGGATCGGAAAAGCCATCGCCCTGGAATTTGCAAAAGCAGGAAACCTTGTAGTGATCAATTATAACGGCTCAGAAGAAAAAGCCCGGGAAACAAAAGCAGAGATCGAGGCAGCTGGTGGTGAAGCAGATATCATGCAGTGCAATGTGGCAGATTTTGATGCATGCGAAGTTTTTTTCAAAGCCATTGCAGAAAAATACGGACGAGTTGACATCCTGGTAAATAATGCAGGGGTTACGAAGGACGGACTTCTTATGAAGATGAGCGAAGAAGATTTTTCCAGAGTTGTTGACACCAATCTGAAAGGAACGTTCAACTGCATCCGCCATGTGTCCAGAATGATGCTGAGACAGAGAAGCGGCCGGATCATCAGCCTTTCATCGGTGGTAGGCCTTCGGGGAAATGCAGGACAGGCCAACTATGCGGCATCCAAAGCAGGAATCATCGGCCTTACAAAATCCGCCGCAAAAGAGCTGGCATCCAGAGGAATCACAGTTAATGCCATCGCACCGGGCTTTATCAAAACGGACATGACGGATGTACTTTCTGACAAAGTAAAAGAAAATATTGCGGCATCTATCCCGATGGGAAGTATGGGAACCACAGAAGATGTGGCAAAAGCAGCCGTATTTCTGGCATCGGACGGTGCACGTTACATCACAGGACAGGTACTTCGCGTAGACGGCGGAATGGCAATGTAAAGAAGGCTCCCCGGAGTCAGGAGGATAGATTGATGAAAAGACGAGTAGTAGTAACAGGACTTGGAGCAGTAACACCGATCGGAAATGATGTGGAAAGTTTCTGGAACGGAGTAAAAGAAGGAAAGGTGGGGATCGGACCGATCACCCGTTTTGATACGACCGGATACAAGGCAACACTGGCAGCAGAGCTTAAAGATTTTGTGGCAAAGGATCGCATGGACCCGAGAACTGCAAGAAGAATGGAGCCTTTTTCCCAGTATGCTGTAGCAGCTGCACTGGAAGCCATGGAAAATTCCGGGCTTAAGATGGAAGAGGAAGATCCTTACATGGTAGGCGTTATCATCGGCTCCGGTGTGGGAAGCCTTCAGGCTACCGAGACCAATGAGAAGAAGCTTATGGAAAAAGGTCCTTCAAGAGTGGATCCGCTTCTTGTTCCGAAGATGATCACAAACATGGCAGCCGGAAATGTTTCTATCGCTACCGGTGCAAAGGGAAAATGTACCAACGTGGTAACAGCATGTGCGACAGGAACACATTGCATCGGAGATGCTTTTCGTGCCATTCAGTATGGTGATGCAGATGTAATGCTTGCCGGTGGTACAGAGGGAGCTGTCTGCCCCATCGGTATCGCGGGCTTTGCAAGTCTTACTGCACTGAGTACAAGTGAAGATCCGCTGCGTGCATCCATTCCGTTTGATAAAGACAGAGGCGGTTTTGTAATGGGCGAGGGTGCAGGTGTGGTTGTTCTGGAAGAATTGGAGCATGCCAAAAAGAGAAATGCCAATATCCTGGCAGAGGTTGTGGGATACGGTGCAACTGCAGATGCATTCCATATCACATCTCCGGCTGAGGACGGAAGCGGCGCCGCACGTGCTATGGAAAATGCCATGAAGGAAGCAGGTGTTGCACCGGCGCAGGTAGATTATATCAATGCACACGGAACCGGAACACATCACAATGACCTGTTTGAAACAAGAGCCATCAAGCTTGCGTTTAAGGACGCTGCCAAGGATGTAAAGATCAATTCCACAAAATCCATGGTGGGCCATCTTCTTGGCGCAGCAGGAGCTGTTGAGTTTATCGTATGCGTAAAATCTATTCTGGACGGATTTATCCATCAGACGGTGGGAACAACAGAAACAGAGGAGGAGCTTGATCTGAACTATATGATCGGCGCTCCGGCAAAACAGGAAGTTCGTTATGCAATGAGCAATTCCCTTGGTTTTGGAGGACACAACGGAACATTGCTTGTAAAGAAGTATGAGGAGGACTGAACCTATGGAATTTAACCAGATCCTTGAACTGATCGATCACGTATCTGCATCAGAGCTTACTGCCTTTACATATGAGACAGCAGATCTGACCTTAAGCATGGAACATGGAAAGCCACAGATCATCCAGGGTGTTATGGGAGAAACTGTGGAAAACATTCCGGCAGCAGGAATGACCGGTGGAAAAGTCCGCAGGGCAGTGAATACAGCACCGGCGGCAGGCAAAGATCCTGTGGTACCGGCTTTAACAGATGAAATGGCAGTGACAGGAAAAACTGTGGCAGAAGCACAGGGAGTGAAAGGTGCTGAGCAGTCAGAAGCCGCACCACAGAGCGGGGAAGATCAGACAGGCAGCCTGGTAACATCTCCGCTGGTAGGAACCTTCTATGCTGCACCGTCCCAGGATCTTCCGCCTTACGTTCAGGTGGGAGACAAGGTAAAAAAAGGCCAGGTTCTTGCAATCGTGGAAGCTATGAAGCTGATGAATGAGATCGAAAGTGATTTTGACGGCGAGATCGCAGAGATCTATGTGGAGAACGGACAGCCGGTAGAATACGGTCAGAAGCTTTTCCGTATCCGATAAGTACTTTCAGATCAGAATAAGAGAATAAGAAAAATTATTGTTTCAGGAGGACAGAGAATGAAGCATCTTGATGTAAAACAGATCGAGGAGATCATTCCACACAGACATCCGTTTCTGCTTGTGGACTATATTGAAGATTATGAGCCGGGTGAATTTGCTGTCGGATATAAATGTGTGACCTTCCGCGAGGATTTTTTTCGGGGACATTTTCCCCAGGAGCCGGTAATGCCGGGTGTTCTGATGGTAGAAGCGCTGGCACAGGTGGGTGCGGTAGCCATTCTTTCCCTGGAGGACATGAAGGGAAAAACCGCTTATTTCGGAGGCATCAACAAGTGTAAATTCCGCAGAAAGGTAGCTCCGGGAGACAAGCTCCGTCTTGAAACAAAGATCATCCGCAGAAAGGGTCCTGTAGGCATTGGTTCTGCAGTGGCATCTGTGGATGGAGAGGTTGCCGTAGAGGCAGAGCTTACATTTATGATCGGGTAAGGTGATTGTATGATTCGAAAGTTACTGATCGCCAACAGAGGCGAGATCGCGGTGCGTATTATCCGTGCCTGCAGAGAAATGGGAATTGCCACAGTGGCGGTTTATTCTGAGGCAGATGAGGAAAGCCTTCACACACAGCTGGCTGACGAAGCAATCTGTATCGGACCGGGGCCATCTGCACAGAGTTATCTGAATATGGAACAGATCATCAGCGCAACCATGGTTTCCGGTGCGGATGCCATTCATCCGGGATTTGGCTTTCTTTCTGAAAATGCCAGATTTGCGGAGCTCTGTGAAAAATGCGGGATCACATTTGTGGGTCCGCCATCAAAGGTCATCCGCATGCTTGGCAACAAAAAAATTGCAAGAAGCACTATGATCGCAGCTGGTGTTCCGGTAGTTCCGGGCAGCGAAGGGGATGTGGAGGATATTGAAACCGGTCTTAAGGAAGCCGAGAGGATCGGTTATCCGGTGATCATCAAGGCAGCTCTTGGCGGCGGCGGAAAAGGCATGCGTGTGGCAAATACACCGGAGGAATTTCCGGAAGCCTATGCAACTGCCAGAAAAGAGTCTGAGATCGCTTTTGGCGACGGTACCATGTATATTGAACATTTCGTGGTAAATCCGAGACATATTGAGTTTCAGATCCTTGCAGACAGCTTCGGAAATGTGATCCATCTGGGAGAGCGTGACTGCTCCATCCAGAGGAATCATCAGAAGATGATTGAGGAATCTCCAAGTGCTGCAGTTTCTCCGGAATTAAGAGAAAAAATGGGCCATGCGGCGGTGACGGCGGCGAAAGCAGCCGGTTATGTAAATGCGGGAACGATCGAATTTCTTCTGGAACCGGATGGAAAATTCTGGTTTATGGAAATGAATACAAGGATCCAGGTGGAGCATCCGGTGACAGAGTGGGTGACAGGGATCGATCTTGTAAAGGAGCAGCTGAAGATCGCTTCCGGAATGCCTCTTGAGATCGCTCAGGAGGATGTCCGGATCCAGGGACATGCCATTGAGTGCAGGATCAATGCTGAAAATCCCCAGAAAAATTTCCGCCCTTCGCCGGGAACTATCCAGGGAGCGCATTTTCCGGGAGGGAAACGGGATCCGTGTGGACACCTGCGTGTACAACGGATGCAAGATCCCGCCGTATTACGATTCCATGCTTGCCAAGCTGATCGTCCATGCAGACAGCCGTAAGGCGGCCATTGCAAAAATGCAAAGTGCTCTTGGTGAGGTGATCATTGACGGAATTGATACAAACATTGATTACCAGTATGAGATTTTGAAAAATGAGGATTATCAGTCCGGAAACTTTGACACCGGCTTTCTGGCAAGCCATACTATTGCGGGAGTGAAGATCAATGAGAATTAAGCATATGTTCAAAAAAACAGTCCGGGATATCCATGGTGAGGAGCGTGAAAACACTCCGGAGGTGCCGGATAACCTGATGCGTAAATGCAATGCCTGCAAAGCAGCGGTTTTTGTAGATGAGGTAAAACAGAATCATTATATCTGTCCTCACTGTGGAAATTATTTTCATGTACCGGCTTACCGGCGGATCAAAATGATCGCAGACAGAAAAAGCTTTGTGGAGTGGGATGCCCACATGGAAGAACAGAATCCCCTTCAGTATAAAGGCTATGAAGAAAAACTTCGTGCTCTCCGTGAAAAAACAGGGCTTGATGAGGCTGTGATCACCGGAAAGTGTACCATAAAAGGGACACCGGTGGCTCTTGGTGTCTGTGACTGCCGTTTCATGATGTCCAGTATGGGAGAAATCGTAGGGGAAAAGATCACCCGGGTTTTTGAACGTGCCACGGAGGAACAGCTTCCGGTGATCCTATATATCTGTTCCGGCGGTGCCAGAATGCAGGAAGGTCTGGTATCTCTGATGCAGATGGCAAAGACCAGTATGGCGATCCGGAAACACAGCGATGCAGGTCTTCTCTATGTACCGGTTCTCACAGACCCGACAACAGGTGGCGTGACAGCAAGCTTTGCCATGCTGGGAGATATTATTCTGGCAGAGCCAGAAGCACTGATCGGATTCGCCGGCCCCAGAGTCATCGAGCAGACCATCGGCCAGAAACTTCCAAAAGGATTCCAGAGAGCAGAGTTTCTTCTGGAGCATGGCTTTGTGGATAAGATCGTGGAGCGTGAGGAACAGAGGATCATGCTGGCAGATATCCTGAAGCTACATGAGAATAATAAAGTACTGAATAATAGACAGTACAATAATTCGGACATTAAAATCAATTGCAAATCTGACAATGAGGAACAAACAGAGACTGCTGTGGGAGATAAACGGGAATCAGAGAATACAATCTGGCCGGACTTCGCCCCATCTGGAGACTTCACCCCCTGGGAACATGTCCAGCTTGCCAGGGCCAAAACACGCCCTACAGGAAAAGACTACATCGAAGCGCTTTTTGACGATTTTATGGAATTTCACGGCGACCGCCACTGCGGCGATGACCCGGCAGTGATCGGCGGTGTGGCATTTTTTTCATGGACAGCCGGTGACGGTTCTTGCTCAGGAAAAAGGTGAGGGCACAAGGGAAAACATTGCCCGGAATTTCGGAATGGTTTCCCCGGAGGGTTACTGGAAATCCCTGCGTCTGATGCAGCAGGCGGAGAAGTTTCACAGACCGGTGATCTGCCTTGTGGATACGCCGGGTGCATTCTGCGGTCTGGAAGCAGAAGAACGCGGACAGGGAGAAGCCATTGCAAAAAATCTCTACACACTGGCAGGCCTTACAGTTCCGGTACTTTCCATTGTGATCGGAGAAGGAGGAAGCGGTGGTGCCCTTGCCTTGGCGGTGGCAGATGAGGTATGGATGCTGGAGCATTCCGTTTATTCCATCCTGTCCCCGGAGGGCTTTGCCTCCATTCTCTGGAAAGACAGCAAAAAGGCAAAGGAAGCAGCAGCAGTGATGAAGCTCACAGCTGCAGACCTTTACCAGATGGGGATGATCGAGCATGTGATTCCGGAAGCAGAGCCTGTAAGCCGTGAGAACATAAATGATATCGCAGGTTATCTGGAAAACGGAATTGCGGATTTTCTTGAGAAATATGGCGAAGAAGAGCCGGAGAAGCTTCTGGAACATCGCTATGAACGTTTCCGGAAAATGTAGAAGCAATAAGTGCAGTGATTTTGTAGCCCGCAAAGTAAAAATCCAGTGGAAAAAATGCCATATTTATGTTACGATGGCTTCATAAACAGAGAACCGGAGAAGCCTTTTTGCTCCGGAGAAACAGGAGCGGGTAGAGTGGACAATCGGGAAGTTATAAATGATGTGCTGGTGAATCTGTTCAATGAGATCCTCCGACTGGAGGAGGAAGCCATCATCACAGATAAATATAAAGATATTTCCAACAATGATATGCACATTATCGAGGCTGTAGGTCTTGGAGGGGGGAACATGTCCTCCATTGCAGCCAAGCTTAAGATCACCGTAGGCTCCCTCACAACATCTATGAACAGTCTTGTAAAAAAAGGCTATGTGAAGAGAGAGCGAAGTGAGAAGGACCGGCGTGTGGTATTTATCCAGCTTACAAATAAGGGACGTATGGCATATCATCATCATGCGGAGTTTCACAGGCAGATGACAGAAGCGGTGCTTGCGGAGCTCAATGAGGATGAGACAGAAGTACTGGTAAAAGCGCTGGACGGATTGCGTAAATTTTTCAGACAGTACCATGAACAATAAAGAAACGTATAATAAAAGCATCCGGATCGGTAATAAAGGACAATTACCGATCCGGATGCTTTTGGCATAACAGGCATTTTCGACACGGACATTTATTGAAAATAATATTAAATGTCGCCTTTGTTTTTGTGATATGAGAGTTTATTCGTCCCAGCCATCCTGGAAGCGGATATTTACAGAGATATTGCGGACAACGTCTCCCTCCTGAAGCTCCAGATCGCTCTCATCGGAAACCGGAGGAAGCTTTCCCTCAAATTCCATAAGCTCTGTGTAGATCCAGTCGTATGCAGCTGCATTGGCATTTTCGATGGCATCATCCAGCGTGTCACCGTTGGCTTCACAGCAGGCAAGATCCGGGAAAAAAGCATTGTATTTTTTGTCCTCTGTGGGACGGAAAACTGCGGGATATATAAATTTCATAGGTAAGATTCCTTTCTTTTTTAAAATGAAGTGATCCGTGTAATACCACGAATATGAATAGTTTTACCTGACCAGGATAAGTATATACCAATTTCAGAATGAGGGCAAGCGAGTTCATGACCGAACGAAAGATCCAAATAAGGTCACTGTTCACTCCGTTCTCAGTAACACGCTTCGCGATGCACA
>ENA-OQDT01001220-OQDT01001220.1-human-gut-metagenome-genome-assembly--contig:-NODE-1220-length-15436-cov-4.535894_pt1 | contig 15436 bp, 13 predicted proteins | sample MGYA00242786_ERZ504617 | MGnify/ENA primary metagenome ERZ504617 (study PRJEB26092, sample SAMD00036337) | human gut metagenome | host: Homo sapiens | study: EMG produced TPA metagenomics assembly of...
AGTAGATGCCCGCATCCCGGCCGCAGGCCCACAGGTGGGTGGCGGCGCCGGGCAGCAGCTGCTTGCAGAATATCTTCAGCGGCCACTTGTAGTCCCGGACGATCCAGATATTATGGGCGTGGGCAATGCGCACGGGCAGCCCCGCCTTCTCCGCGCCCTTCAGGGCATAAAGCCCCATCGCCTCGTTGTGGGCGTGCAGGATGCGGATGCGGGGGTCTGCGGCCACGGTCTGCTGCACAAAGCGCAGATACGCCGGGTAGTGCAGCGGGTTTAATCCCGGACTCTGGTAGATATGCCCGCCCAGACGGCGGATCTCGTCGTCGTAATCGCCGGGCTTTTTCTTGTTGACGATAAAATCAAACTGGACTTTGCTGCGGTCGATATGCCGGTAGTAGTTCATCAGCATGGTCTCGATTCCGCCGCGGTCCATATTGCTGACCGAATGCAGCACTCGTATCATGGGTACTCCTCACATTATAACAACTGAAATCTTCTGCCGTAGCGGCACCACAGCCCAAAGTCCTGCTGCCGCAGCGCCCGGGCACCCCAGCGGGCACGGCGGGGCAGTGCGCCCTCTTGCGGCAGCGCCTTTGCGTACAAAGCACAGCACAGCCGGAAAACAGCCTGCTGCGTTTCCGGCGGCAGGCCGGATACAGTGGCATAGCAGAAAGCCGAAAGCTGCAGCGTCAGGGTGCAGCGGTACAGCGCATCGTGGGGCAGGCCCAGCGCAGCATCCTGCGCCAGCAGCTGCTCCATGATCCAGTAGCTCTGCACGGCGGCAGGGCGGTGCTGGCTTGTGGCGGTAAGCCCCTTGGGGTTTTTGCGCCACAGATAGACCATCTCCGGCACAGAGGCCACAGTCTTTGCCAGCCGGAATACCAGAAAATGGATGATGGCATCCTCAAAGCAGGTATAGTAAGCCGGAAAGCGCACCTGTGCAAACAGTTCCCGCCGGTACACCTTGCCCCATGGCATCCCGGGCAGCTCGAACCGCTCCGGCGCGGCGGCACCAGTGTAGACTGCCGCCGGGTAGCGCTGCACCGGGCCACGGGTGCCGTCGGTGTACAGGTACTGCCAGCCGCCTTGCACCACATCGGCGTCAAGGCGCTGTGCGGCCTCCAGCAGGGTGCGGATGGCACCGGGCAATAACAGATCGTCGCTGTCCACGAACATCAGCCAGCGCCCCACGGCGTGGCGCAGCCCCTCGTTGCGGGCGGCGGCGGCGCTGCGGGGCGCACTGCAATTGCACAGCACCACCCCGGGCAGTGCCCGGTAGCGTTCCAGCACGGCGGCTGTGCCGTCGGTGGAATCGCTGTCCACCACGATCAGCTGCACGGTGCAGCCGGTCTCCTGCTGCAAAATGCTGTCCAGACAGGGGCCGATGGTGGCTTCGCCGTTGTACACCGGCACAATGACCGAAAGGGTCACCGCCGGGTCCTGCGGCGGCAGCGGCGGGCAGATTTCCTCCGCTGCGGGCTTCGGGCATAGTGCTGTCAGCGTGGCGCGGTCGGCCTGTGTGCTGTCCGGCAGCGGGGCACCGCCCCGGTGCAGCAGATGGTACAGCCCAAGGTCTGCATGGCCGCAGGCTGCGCCGCACACGGCGGCAGCGCCCGCCAGCAGACGGCTGCGGGTGTGGCAGTGGATCAGCTGGTAAGCGCGTCGGTTCTGGATCATGCTTCACCACGCTCCATTCCGGCAAGGACAGCGCCGCCCTCCTCTGCGATCAGGGACATCTTTTTCTGTGCGCAGCGCACAAGGTCGCGCACATGGTAGAGCTCCTCCTCCGAGGTGGTGGCCCATGCGGCGGTGAACAGGATGGGGTACTCCGGGTTGAGCTTATTGTACTCGTCCACCTGACTTTGCAGGATGCGGATCATGACCTCTGCCTTCCGGGTGCTGCATTCATCAAAGAAGGCAAGGAACTTGCCCGCGCCGTTGTAGCCCACCGTGCCGTCGGTATCGCCCATCAGCTGCAAAAGACCGGAAAAATCCTTCAGGATGCCGTCACCCACATGGTAGCCGAAGCGGCGGCTCATCTCGGTCAGGTTGTCCAGCTGCAAAGCAAAGCAGGTATAGTCCTCCGGCAGGATGCGGTCGGCCATGCCGGAGATATACACGTTGAGCTTTTCGCGGTTGGGCAGACCGGTCTTTTTGTCCACATACAGCAGATAATCCACCGCATCCGAGATGCGGCCCAGCAGAATTGCGCCGCAGCAGCCGATGACAAAGAACAGCACCAGCGCAAGCATCAGGTACAGCTTGACATTGATGGCGGCAGCCACCTGCACCGAGCTGATCATCTTCAGATAATCCGCGCTGATGTACAGGTTCAGCTCCTTGCTGCTGGTATTGATGATCTCGTAGTAGCTTTTCAGCTGCGCCTCGTAGTCGTTGATCATGCTTTCCATCTTGGCGTGCTGCTCGCCTGTACCGCCAAAATCCACGTTGCGGAAGCTTTGCAGGATCTCCTCCTGAAACTGCCGGTCGATCTGGCTGGATGCGACCTGCTGTTCCAGCGATACCAGTTTCAGCACCAGACCGTCGTAGGTGGTCTGTGCCTTATCGCCAGCACCTTCCAGCTCGATGTTATTCAGGATATAGTCCGAGGACACCACCTCGCCCCGGTCAGTAAAGTAGTTTTGCAGCAGATCGGCGTTCTTGTACACATACTGGTCGGTCAGGCTCCACAGACTGTCCCGCTGCTCGGTGGTGATCTGTTCGTTCTGCTTTGCAGTTTCGATGGTGTTGGCCAGATATTCCTGCAGCACCGTGCCGTCCCGCACCTGCGGGCCGTTGAGCACATAGGCGAACAGCGCCGGGATGGTGTATTTTTTGAAGTCGGAATAGATATCGCACAGGTCTGCATAGGTGTAGCCGGTGCGGGAGGAGCGAAAATTCGGGTAGTGCTCCCGCTTGCTCAGCAGATAGTCCTGCATCTCGTTGGTATCGTTTTCCAGAATGCGGATGCACTCGTAGTAATCGTAGCCATTGTCCAGCAGACCGGACGAGGGGTTGAGCGAGAGTTTCTGCTCCACATATTTTTCCGTATAATAGGTGCAGTAGCTCTGGATGATGGCATCCAGCATATTGCGGGCATAACCCGCGCCCTGCTCTCCATCCACCACAAGGCTCACCTTGTAGGTATCCGGGAAATAGGTCACCTCTTCGCCCTTTTGCAGCAGTGCCTCGTTGATGGTCTCCTGATCTTCCGAGATCACCGGGGTCACCGAGATGTTGGAACGGATGGTGCTCAGCCGCCCGGAAGCACCCAGTGCATCCATGGCCTGCGAGATGACGGTGGAGGAGTAGATCTCGTTGACGTCCAGCTCGCTGCCGTCCGGGGTGTAGCCGTCCGAGATGCCGTCGTTGGTATAGCGGATAATGACCGATGCAGTGTACTTCTGCCGACCGTCTGCATACAGGTAGATGGCGGCCGCACCTGCCAGCGACACCAGAAAGATCAGCAGGCTGAAACGCTTCAGATAGCGCAGGATCTCAAACTTTTTCATCTGCGGTGCCTTGCCTTTCTGCGTTTACGTTCGTGGAGCAGCCATGCGCTGCCCAGCATCACGGCAACGGACTCCATCAGGGTCTTTTTCAGGCTCAGGCGCTGCAGGAAGGAGGCCGAGCCGTAGGTAAAGGTAATATAGTTCTGGGATTTGTACTTGATATACGCCTTGTCCAGTACAAACAGCTGCTCCGAGATCTCGTTGATGGCGGTCTCCAGCTTGTTCACCATGGCCTGCGCCTCGGCCAGACGCGGCTGGCCGGCATCCAGCTCCCGGATCTTCTGGATCACATAATTCGTGCTCACGATCTCGGACTGGTAGTCGGTGGCATCGGCCAGAGAAGCGTCTGCCGCCCGCGCCAGCGCATCCATGGCGGTCTTGGTGCGAGACATATAGTACTCGCTTGCTTCATCCACGGTGGGGATCATCATGATGGAGGTCATGGATTTTTCGTAGATGGAAATGCCCTTTTTGTCGGCGTCATAGTAAGCCTGCTGGGTGCGCATGTCAATATCGTCAATCTTGTTCTTGTATTCCAGAATGTTGGTCAGCATGGCCGGGTCGCGGGCAACGCCGCCCTCAATGACAAAGGCCATGGCGTTGGGCAGGTCGTAATCCACCAGATTGTTGATCATTTTGCCCAGTGTGGTAAAGTTGTTGGTGGAAGGGTCGGGATTTGCCTCGTCCGTAAAGCTCTTGTTCTCCCCCAGACGGGCGTTCAGATAGCGGTTCAGCGCGGCGGCGCGCACCTCCAGCTCGTTCAGTCGCAGGTAAGGCTCGCACGCGGTGGTCACTTCCAGCTTTTCCTTGAGGATGCTCTGGTTATCGCAGTAGTTGCTCAGAAAGATCTCCCGGTAGGATTCGCACACGCTCTGCAAAAGATCTGTGGGCTTGCGGTTGCCCAGGTTCAGCTTGCGGGTGTTGATGGAGAGATAGTAGTTGGTGCTGATATACTCGCTGCCGTTGGCGCTGCCGGTGCCGTCCGGGCTCAGGTAAAGGCACTCTGCCAGCTGGGAGGCAGTCAGGCTGTCCTGCAGGCCCACCCGCCGGATGGCGCGCTCCATCACCTCGTCCGAAACAATCTCGTAGGCGTTGAAGCGGGTCTTGTTGGGGTTCATGCCCAGCGAAGCCTCGGAGTAATTGAAGGAGATGCTGGCAGTGGCGCTGTCCGCACTTTTGAAATAGTGAACCAGCCCGAACAGACAGCACAAGGTCAGCAGGCAGAGAAACAGGCGGTATTTATTTGTCCAGATATGACGCAGCGCCTGTTTGATTTTTTCTTTGATGTCATCCATGGCATTCTACCCTTTTGCAGCGGCCTGCACGCGCAGCGCAGGCTGCTTAGTCGATGTCAATGACCGAAAGCTCCGGCACATTGTTGATGCGGGGCGCCCGGCTGGAATCGCCCAGTCCCCGGCTTACAATGAGGGTGGCGTTGTTGGCAAGCGTATAACTGCCCCCGGCATAGTCGGGCAGAAAGCCCTCCTCGGCGGTATAAAGCGGACCGATCTTCGGCAGACGCACGATGCCGCCGTGGGTGTGCCCGGCAAGACCCAGCTCAAAGGAATAATTTTCCAGATGCTCGGGAAAGTAGGTGGGCACATGCGCCAGACAGATGCGCAGGTCGTAGTCTGTCTGCGGCTCCACGCTGTCCATAAAGGTACTGGCACCGTAGTTGTAAAAGTCCTCCGGGCTGCCCTCCACGCCCAGAATGCTGATGACATTGTCGTGGATGGTATAGCGCGCCTCCTGATTGCGCAGGACGGTCACCCCGGCGGCGGTGAACTTTTCCACCAGTTCCCGGTCGTTGTCCAGAAAATACAGCTCGTCCTCGTGGTTGCCCAGCACGCCGCATACCGGGGCAATCTCGCTCAGCTGACGGAACAGAGAAAGCATATTATCATAATTGGTGCCTTCGCCGTAGGTCACAAAGTCGCCGCCCAGCAAAATCAGATCCGGGGCAAGGCTGCGGACATCCTGCACCAGCTCACAGTTATCTGCTCCGTATTCCCGCAGATGCAGGTCGGTCAGAAAAACGACCCGGCAACTCTGGGTCAGCTTGCGGGAATGGATCTGATAGAACTCTGCCGTATAGTGGGTGCGGTTATAGCAGATATTCTGCCACAGCGCCCCGCCCAGCAGGGCAAGCAGGGCAACAAGAACCAGCAGCGTCAGCAGCACCTGCTTCCAGAGGGGCGTTGCCCTCTGTGCGCAGCTGCCGCTGTGTGTGTGTCTGCCGCTTTGTGCTGCGCCTTTTCCGTGTTTTGCTTTGATAAAGGCCACATCCTTTCTGCCGGGGAACGTTGCATAGAGAAGGCCGCAGCCCATCTCTCCAAAAACGGATACAAAAACTGATATATAAATAAATTATAACATATTTAGTAGGAAAAGCAAAGAGTGCGTCTCTGCCATGAGCGGATTTCACATTTGGAAGTTCCCATCAAAAAAGGGATGCCGCGCACGCAGCATCCCTTTTGTATATTTGCAGATCAATCGTCGTCGCTGTCCAGCTTGAGCACGGCGGTAAGGGCTTCGCTGGGCAGGGAAACGCTGCCCAGCTGACGCATCTTCTTTTTGCCTTCCTTCTGCTTTTCCAGCAGCTTCTTTTTACGGGAGATATCGCCGCCGTAGCACTTGGCCAGCACATCCTTGCGCATGGCCTTGACCGTCTCGCGGGCAATGATCTTGCCGCCGATGGCTGCCTGCACCGGGATCTCGAACAGGTTGCGCGGGATGTTGTCCCGCAGCTTTTCGCAGATGCGGCGTCCCTTGGCGTAGGCGTTGTCCCGGAACACGATCATGGACAAGGCGTCCACGGGGTCGCCGTTGAGCAAAAAGTCCAGCTTGACCAGATCGCTCTCGCGGTACTCCTTGAACTCGTAGTCGTAGCTGGCGTAGCCCCGGCTGCGGCTCTTGATGGCGTCAAAGAAGTCGTACACGATCTCGCCCAGCGGCAGCGCGTAGTGCAGGTCCACGCGCACATCGTCCAGATACTTCATATCGATCAGGACGCCGCGCTTGCTCTGGCACAGATCCATCAGACCGCCCACATAGTCGTTGGGGGTGTACAGATGCACATCCACAAAGGGCTCCTCCTGCTTGACGATATTGCTGGGGTCCGGGTAGCTGGAGGGGTTGTCGATCATTTCCACTGTGCCGTCGGTCAAAGTCAGGCGGTAGCGCACGCTGGGGGTGGTGGTGATGATGTCCAGATCGAACTCCCGCTCCAGGCGCTCGGTGATGATCTCCATGTGCAGCAGACCCAGGAAGCCGCAGCGGAAGCCGAAGCCCAGCGCGGCGCTGGTCTCCAGTTCAAAGGTCAGAGAGGCGTCGTTCAGCTGCAATTTTTCCAGCGCGTCCTTCAGGTCGGGGTACTTGGCACCGTCGGCGGGGTAGATGCCGCAGAACACCATGGGCTTGACCTGACGGTAGCCGGGCAGCGCTTCTGCGGTGGGGCGCTCTGCCAGCGTAACGGTATCGCCCACGCGGGTGTCCTGTACCGTCTTGATGCTGGCGGTCAGGTAGCCTACCTCACCGGCCTGCAGCTGGGCGCAGGGGGTCAGGGAGGTGGCACCCATGTGACCCACCTCCACCAGCGTGAACTCTGCGCTGGTGGCCATCATGCGGATGGTGTCGCCGGGCTTCACCGTGCCCTCGAACACGCGGATGTAGACGATGACGCCCTTGTAGCTGTCGTAGATGCTGTCGAAGATCAGCGCCTTTAAGGGGGGCGTCCGGGTCGCCGGTGGGGGCGGGGATATCGCTGACCACACGCTCCAGCACCTGATCGACGTTCAGACCAGTCTTGGCGGAGACGCGGGGCGCGTCCATGCAGGGCAGGCCGATCACGTCCTCCACCTCCTGCGCCACCTCGTCCGGGTGGGCGCTGGGCAGGTCGATCTTGTTCAGGATGGGCACCAGTTCCAGATCGTGCTCCAGTGCCATATAGGTGTTTGCCAGCGTCTGCGCCTCCACGCCCTGCGTGGCGTCCACCACCAGAATGGCGCCCTCGCAGGCGGCCAGACTGCGGCTGACCTCGTAGGCAAAGTCCACATGACCCGGGGTGTCGATCAGGTTGAACTCGTAGGTCTTGCCGTCCTTTGCAGTATAGTTCATGGTCACGGCACGCGCCTTGATGGTGATGCCGCGCTCGCGCTCGATATCCATGTTGTCAAGGATCTGGTCCTCCATGGTGCGCTCGTCCACGCTCTTGGTCAGCTCCAGAATGCGGTCGGACAGGGTGGATTTGCCGTGGTCGATATGTGCAATGATGCAGAAGTTGCGGATGTTGTCTCTTGCCATGTAGTTCCTCCGGGCAGCTTTATGCTTCTAAGATCCAGTCCTCCACGGCCACGATCTGTCCGTGGTCGCGGTAGACGCGGGGCACGCGGCGGGAAACGCCGCACAGCACTTCGTAGGGGATGGTATCGGTCTTGCGGGCAATGGTCTCTGCGGTGTCGCTCACGGTGCCGCCCCACAGGATGGCTTCATCGTCCTCGCGCACTTCCGGTACATCGGTCACGTCCACCATCATCTGATCCATGCACACCCGGCCCAGTACCGGGCAGGCCTTGCCGTGGATCTCCACCATGCCTTTGCCGCAGCTCAAAAGCCGGGGTAGCCGTCGGCATAGCCGGTGCAAAGGGTGGCCACCTTGGTGGGCTTTTCGGCGGTAAAGCGGCGGCCGTAGCTGGCGCACTGGCCGGGCTGCATCTCCTTGATCATGCTCACCACGGTCTTAAGGGTCATTACCGGCTTAAAGCGGCCAAAGCGCACCTCGTCGCTGGGGTCGTAGCCGTACAGGATGATGCCGGGGCGCGCCATGCAGCGCTCCCGGGGCAGTCCCTCCGGCCAGTCCGGGTGCAGCATGACCCCGGCAGAGTTATCACAGTGCACAAGGGCAGGCTCCCGCCCGGCGGCCTTCAGTGCGTGGAAGGCTTTTACGAACAGTGCGTGCTGCTCGGCAGTATAGGCCACATTCTCCGGGGCAGTATCATCGGCCACGGAAAAATGCTGGAACAGGCCGGTCATTTCCAGCCCGGGCAGCGCACAGGCCTCCAGCATCTCCCGGATGGCAGCGTCAAAATCGGTGCGCAGGGCAAAGCCGATGCGTCCCATGCCAGTGTCGGCCTTGAGGTGGATGTGTACTTTGCCCCCTGCCGCCACGGCGGCTTCGCTCAGGGCGCGTGCCTGCGCAAGGGAGTAGCAGGCCACAGTGATGTCGTTCTGGATCAGGGCGGCGGCGTAGGCGGGCTGCACATGCCCCAGAATGAGGATGGGCAAAGTCTGCCCCGCCTTGCGCAGCTGCACAGCCTCGGTCAGACAGCTGACCGCCAGCCATGCGGCGCCCTCCTCGGCGAACACCCGGGCGCACTGTACCGCGCCGTGGCCGTAGCTGTCGGCCTTGACCACTGCGCACAGGGGCAGCGCCCCTGCCCGGGCCTTTACCTCCCGGAAATTATACCGAAGGGCCTCGAGGTCGATCTCGGCCCAGACGTGTTTTTCAAACGGTTGTTTCTGCATGATCTGTTTCCTTTTTTTGGTACGATAAAGCTGCCCCGGCCCGTGTGGACGGGACGCCAGCCGTCAATGCCGCTCTCCTGCAAAGCATGGAGAGTCTTTTGGCGGAAGGCGTGGTCGGTGCGGCAGCGCTCCTGCACAAATTCTTTGGTCTGTTCCCGCACGGTAACGCCGTCGGCGGGGCAGCGGCTCTTCACGATGGGCAAGTCCGCCTCCCGCACGGCGCACTGCACCTCGTACTCGGTTGCCAGCAGCATGGGACGGATGAGGGTGAGATCCCGCTGGGAAAGGTAGGTCACCGGCGAGAAGCAGCCGATGCGTCCCTCCCGCCAGAGGTTCATATAAAAGGTCTCCACGGCATCGTCCAGATGATGCCCCAGCGCCACCTTGTTGCAGCCCAGCTCCTGCGCGGCGGTGTGCAGCGCACCCCGCCGCAGCTTGGCACACAGGGCGCAGGGGTTCTTTTCCTTGCGGTACTCGAACACCACAGGGCCGATCTCGGTGCGGCGCACCTCGTAGGGGATGCCGTGCTGCCGGAACAGCTCTGCCAGCGCCGAGTAGTCCATGGGCTGATGGTCGAACTGCGGGTCCAGCGTGACCGCCACCACCTCGTAATCAAAGCCGATGTACTTGCGCAGCATGGAAAGACCGATGGTCAGCGCCACGCTGTCCTTGCCGCCGGAAACGCCCACCATCACCCGGTCGCCGGGAGCAATCATTTCATAGTCCTGTACGGCCTTGCGCATCAGGCCGCAAAGCCGCTGCATTGCACGAAGATCACTCATGACAGGCTCACGCTTTCTACCAGATTGACCACATCGCTGATGGACGCCAGCTTGGTCAGCGCCGAGACATAGACCACATCGCCGCTGTCGTAGGTGATGGTGGCCAGCACGGCGTAGTAGGTGCGGATATCGCAGCGCACCGCCTCTACCGCTGCGCCCTCCACGGTCAGGTTGACCTTGCGGGGCTTGATGACGCCGTAGGCCTGCTTGAGGTCGGCTTCCGAGTCCTCGATAAAGCTTTCGTAGCTGTCGGCGGTGCCGCGCTGCAACAGCACGGCCTGATAGTCCTCACTGTCTGCCGTGTCGGCGGTGGCAAGCTCCAGCACAGTGCCGAGGGTTGCGTCCTCGGTCATGCGGCACACGCTCCACACGCTGCTGTCGTAGTAGACAGAGATGCCATTCGTGCCGGTATAGTGGGTGTCAGGTGTCGCGGGGGTCTGCCGGTTCACCAGCAGGGTGAGCACCATGTAGGCTGCGATGCCCAGACAGATGAAAATGGCCATCGCCGTCAGCAGCTTGGAGCTGCGGCGCTGCGCCGAAGAAGTGCGGTCGATCTCATTTGGCATGGATGTGTTCTCCTTGTGTTGGCAAGGGCAGCGGTGCACCGCCCATATCCTTTATAGTATACCACAACCGCAGCGGGATTTGTAGCGGGCAAATGGCAAAAATATGCCGGGGCGAGCAAAAAACTTTTGCAAAAATCGAAATTCAGAAATCAAGAGGATTTGAGAGAAAACAAGCGATTTTGAGAGTTTCAAAAAATTCCGCCGAAAAAATCCAAAAATCATGTTGACAGGCGCGTTTTTGTGTTGTATACTGACACTCGCGCCCCAAAAGGGCGCCTGAAACGTACAAAAAGCTTATCAGGAGGAAATAGATATGAGCACTACTCTCGTAAAGCCCGCTGAAGTCGAGCGTAAGTGGTACCTGCTCGACGCTACCGGCAAGAGCCTGGGCCACGTCGCTGCTGAGGCCGCTGTTCTGCTGCGCGGCAAGCAGAAGGTCGATTACACCCCCAACGTTGACTGCGGCGATTTCGTGGTTGTCATCAACTGCGACAAGGCTGTTCTGACCGGCAAGAAGGCCGAGCAGAAGTTCCACATCACCCACAGCAAGTACATCGGCGGCCTGAAGAAGGTCCAGTACAGCAAGCTGATGGCTGAGAACAGCGATCTGGCTATGACCTACGCTATCAAGGGCATGATCCCTTCCAACACCATCGGTGATAAGGCTCTGACCCGCCTGCACTGCTACCAGGGTGCCGAGCACGCTCACGCAGCTCAGAAGCCCGAGAAGATCGAGTTCTAAGAAGGAGGCAATCGAACATGTACGAAACCAAACCTTATTTCTACGGCACTGGTCGTCGTAAGGATTCCGTTGCCCGCGTTCGCGTTTACACCGGCACCGGTAAGATCACCATCAACGATCGTGATATCGACAACTACTTCGGTCTGGAGACCCTGAAGCTGATCGTCCGTTCTCCGCTGGTCCTGCTGGGCCTGGAGGGCAAGTATGACGTCGTCGTCCGCGTTTCCGGCGGCGGTGTTTCCGGTCAGGCTGGCGCTATCCGTCACGGCCTGAGCCGCGCCCTGCTGCAGCAGAGCGACGAGAACCGTCCTGTGCTGAAGAAGGCTGGCTTCCTGACCCGCGATCCTCGTATGAAGGAGCGTAAGAAGTACGGTCTGAAGGCTGCACGTCGTGCTCCCCAGTTCTCCAAGCGCTGATTTATCTCAGTATGCACTTTTACGGCTCTGCTTCGGCAGAGCCGTTTTTTGCTGCCCACTTTTCTGGAGAACTGGGGAGCACGACTGCGCATCTCCGGCGGTTGCCCCGCAAGGGGCGAGCCGGAGGCGCTTATTGATCTTTGCTCAAGCATCGCGTGCTAAAACAAAAGGCATGGTTTTGCGTCTATTCTGCAAACTTTTTGTGAACCCTATTGACAAAGCAGGTGGACAGGAGTATATTTTTAGCAGTCGAGCAGATAGAGTGCTAAAAACAAAACAAACTGCCCCACAGGAGGTGCGCAAAACCATGAAGAAGAACATCTGTATAATTAAACTCACGGCTCTGCCGCCGCCGGGCGCGGAGCTGTTAGCAAAGAGCTTATCTGTCCGCTAAAATAAACCTTCCGGTATGAATGGAGGCTTGACTTTATGAATACCAATCAATATACCCAAAAGACCCTTGAGGCTTTGCAGGCAGCCCAGCAGCTGGCTGTGGAGTATCAGCACAATGCGCTGGAGCCCGCCCACCTGCTGCACGCACTGGCTGCGCAGGAAAACGGCCTGATTCCCCAGCTGCTGCAAAAGCTGAATGTTGACCCCGGCAGCTTTGCCGCCGCCGTGGCGGAAAAGCTGTCCGCGCTGCCCCGGGTGTCCGGTTCCGGCCGTGACCCTGATAAGGTCTATATCTCGCAGGCAACCGATAAGGTGCTCAGCGCCGCCGCCCGCGAAGCCAAAGCCATGAAGGATGACTTCATCAGCGTGGAGCACCTGTTCCTTGGCCTGCTGGACGAGCAGGACCAGACCACCAGCGAGCTGTTCCGCGCCTTCAACCTGAAAAAGGACGCCTTTTTGCAGCAGCTTACCGCTGTGCGCGGCAACCAGCGGGTGACCACCGATAACCCGGAGGACACCTACAACGCACTGCAGAAGTACGGTCAGGATCTGGTGGAACTTGCCCGCAAGCAGAAGCTGGACCCCGTCATTGGTCGAGATCAGGAGATCCGCAATGTGATCCGTATCCTGTCCCGTAAGACCAAAAACAACCCCTGCCTCATCGGCGAGCCCGGCGTTGGTAAAACCGCCATCGCCGAGGGTCTGGCGCAGCGCATCGTGCGTGGCGATGTGCCCGAAAACCTGAAGGATCGCACCGTGTTCAGCTTGGACATGGGCGCTCTGGTGGCCGGTGCAAAGTACCGCGGCGAGTTCGAGGAGCGCTTGAAGAGCGTGCTGAATGAGGTGAAGAAGAGCGAGGGCAAGATCATCCTCTTCATCGATGAGCTGCACACCATCGTGGGTGCCGGTAAGACCGACGGCGCTATGGACGCAGGCAATCTGCTCAAGCCCATGCTGGCACGCGGCGAGCTGCACTGCATCGGCGCGACCACGCTGGACGAGTACCGTCAGTATATCGAAAAAGACCCCGCTCTGGAGCGCCGGTTCCAGCCGGTGCAGGTGGATGAGCCTACCGTGGAGGATACCATCTCCATCCTGCGCGGCCTGAAGGAGCGGTATGAGGTGTTCCACGGCGTAAAGATCAACGATAGCGCCCTGATCGCCGCTGCCACCCTTTCCGACCGCTATATCACCGACCGCTTCCTGCCGGATAAGGCCATCGACCTTGTGGATGAAGCCTGCGCCATGATCAAGACCGAGATGGACAGCATGCCCAGCGAGATGGACGATCTGGCACACCGTATCACTCAGCTGCAGATCGAGCAGGTGAGCCTGAAAAAGGAGACCGATGCTCTGAGCCAGAGCCGCTTGAAGGATCTGGAAAAGGAACTTGCCGAATTGCAGGATAAGTTCCGCAGCATGAAGGCAAAGTGGGAGAACGAGAAGAACGCCATTGGCAAGGTGCAGACCCTGCGCGAGCAGATCGAGCAGACCAATGCTGCCATCGAGAAAGCCCAGCGTGAGTACGACCTGAACAAGGCCGCCGAGCTGAAATACGGCAAGCTGCCCCAGCTGCAAAAACAGCTGGCCGAAGAGGAAAAGGTGGCTGCCGCCAAGAAGGAGGACAGCCTGCTGCGTGACCGCGTGACCGACGAGGAGATCGCCCGCATCGTGGCACGCTGGACCGGCATCCCGGTGGAGAAGCTGGTGGAGGGCGAGCGCGAGAAACTGCTGCATCTGGACGATGTGCTGCACCAGCGGGTCATCGGGCAGGACGAGGCTGTGACCAAGGTGAGCGAAGCCATTCTGCGCAGCCGCGCCGGTATCGCCAACCCCAACCGCCCCATCGGCAGCTTCCTCTTCCTCGGCCCTACCGGCGTGGGCAAGACCGAGCTGGCTAAGGCGCTGGCACAGGCACTGTTTGACGACGAGCGCAACATGGTGCGTATCGATATGACCGAATATATGGAGAAGTTCAGCGTCAGCCGCCTGATCGGCGCGCCTCCGGGATATGTCGGTTATGAAGAGGGCGGCCAGCTGACCGAGGCTGTGCGCCGCAAGCCCTACAGCGTGGTGCTGTTCGATGAGGTGGAAAAAGCCCACCCCGATGTGTTCAACATCCTGCTGCAGGTGCTGGACGATGGCCGCATCACGGACAGTCAGGGCCGCACCGTGGACTTCAAGAACACGGTCATCATCCTGACCTCCAACCTTGGCAGCGATATCATCCTGAACGATCTGGAGCAGCGCCGTGCCAATGGCTCCAACGAGCTGAGCGAGGATGCAAAGCACCAGATCGATGCGCTGCTCAAGAGCAAGTTCCGCCCCGAATTTTTGAACCGTCTGGACGAGATCGTCTACTACAAGAGCCTGACCAAGGACGAGATGCGCAAGATTGTGGATCTGCAGCTGCAGGATCTGCGCAACCGCATGGAGGAGGGCAAGCACCTCAAGCTGGAGGTCACCACCGCCGCCAAGGACTTCATCATTGATTCTGCCTACGACAGTGTTTATGGTGCACGTCCCATCAAGCGCTTCATCCAGAGCCGCGTGGAGACCCTGATCGCCAAGGCCATCATCAAGGGCAGTTATGCCGAGGGCGATACCCTGACGGTGGATTATGACGGCAGCGCATTGGTTCTGCGTTAAAATTTACCGGTTTTGTACATGGAGTACAGACCAAACGCTTGCACCCGTGTGCAGAATATGTTATTATAGAAAATAACATTGATGTGCTTTTCATCGCGGAACAGCCACGGTGGAAAGCACATTTTTGTATGTAGGAAAAATATAGGCAAAACCCTCTCAGTCATCGCATAGCGATGACCGAGAGGGTACAAATCAAAACAGAAAGTTGAGTGTGATTTTCCTTTTTATGGACGATGGCAGTATGACGCTCTGGGTAGCGCTGGTAGTATTGGTGGCATTCTCCGCCTTTTTCTCCGCATCCGAGACCGCATTTTCTTCCCTGAATCAGATCCGCCTGAAAAGCCGCGCCGAGGACGGCGACACCTCTGCCGCCCGGGTGCTGGCAATGGCTGAAAAATACGATAAGCTGCTTTCCACCATCCTCATCGGCAACAATATCGTGAACATTGCCGCAGCTTCTATCGGCACCATCATTTTCACCAAGATGCTGGGTGCAGAGCGGGGCGCTACGGTGTCCACCATGGTGCTGACCGTGGTGGTGCTGATCTTTGGCGAGGTGACCCCCAAGAGCCTTGCCAAGGAGATGCCGGGAAACCGGTAGCCACCGCAGTTGCGCCGGCGCTCAGCCTGCTGATGCTGGTGTTTACCCCCGCTGACATGGCTGTCAGCCAGTGGAAGCGCCTTCTGGGGCACTTTGTCCACAGCACCGAGGAGGACACCATCACCGAGGGCGAGCTGATGACTATGGTCAGCGAAGCCGAGAATGACGGCGAACTGACCGACCGGGAGAGCGAACTGATCCGCAGCGCCATCGAGTTTGATGACGTGGAGGTGGAAGAGATCCTGACCCCCGCCG
>ENA-OQDT01001221-OQDT01001221.1-human-gut-metagenome-genome-assembly--contig:-NODE-1221-length-15434-cov-2.853400_pt1 | contig 15434 bp, 16 predicted proteins | sample MGYA00242786_ERZ504617 | MGnify/ENA primary metagenome ERZ504617 (study PRJEB26092, sample SAMD00036337) | human gut metagenome | host: Homo sapiens | study: EMG produced TPA metagenomics assembly of...
GTGATCGTGAAGGTTGGCGAAAAAGGCGAACGTATACCTCTTACCATTGCCGGGGCGGATACCGAGAAAGGTACCATCACCTTGGTGATCCAAGCGGTAGGCGGCTCATCCCGTAAAATCTGTGAATTGAACGAGGGTGACTATATCACGGATGTGGTGGGTCCGTTAGGGCAGGCTACCCATATCGAGAAGGTTGGAACGGTTGTTTGTGCCGGTGGTGGCGTAGGTGTCGCTCCGTTGTTGCCGATCGTGGAGGCTTTCCATAAGGCAGGAAATCGTGTGATCGTCGTATTGGCGGCCCGTACCAAGGACTTGGTGATCCTTGAGGAGCAGATGCGCCAAAACTCGGATGAGGTAATTATCATGACCGATGACGGATCATATGGTATGAAAGGCTTGGTGACGAATGGCGTGGAGAGCGTGATCAACCGGGAGAGGGTGGATTTATGCGTTACGATCGGTCCGGCTATTATGATGAAATTCGTTTCCGCTCTTACAAAGAAATACGAGATTCCTACCGTAGCTTCCTTGAATACGATCATGGTGGACGGAACGGGTATGTGTGGTGCTTGCCGTATTACGGTAGGCGGGAAGACCAAGTTCGTTTGTGTGGACGGACCGGAGTTCGATGCTCATCAAGTGGATTTTGATGAGATGATCATGCGCCTCGGCGCTTATAAGGATATAGAGAAGAAATAACGAAACCACGTAATTGAATCATGACAACAGAAGAATTAATCGCTGCTCGTCGTGCCGAACCTTGGCGGGAGGCGCTTCGCAAAAGCAAGAAAAATAAAGAACGTGCGGATATCCCCCGTGTGAAGATGAACGAGTTGGACCCGGAATACCGGAGTCGTACCCGTTTGGAGGAAGTTAACTTAGGCTTGACAAAAGAACAGGCTATGCAAGAGGCCGAGCGCTGTCTGGATTGTCCGAATCCTACTTGTATGCAGGGATGTCCGGTAAATATCAATATACCTACTTTTATCAAGAATATCGAGCGTGGGGAATTCTTGGAGGCCGCTAAGACCTTGAAAGAGACAAGTGCCCTGCCCGCTGTTTGCGGTCGTGTCTGTCCGCAGGAGAAACAATGTGAGAGCAAGTGTATCCATTTGAAAATGGGTAAGGAAGCGGTTGCCATTGGCTACTTGGAACGTTTCGCCGCTGATTACGAACGTGAGAGCGGTAATATCTCGGTTCCGGAGATTGCGGAGAAGAACGGTATCAAGATTGCCGTGGTAGGTTCCGGTCCTGCCGGATTGTCTTTTGCCGGAGATATGGCGAAGCGTGGATATGATGTGACTGTGTTCGAGGCATTGCATGAGATCGGTGGTGTATTGAAATATGGTATCCCGGAGTTCCGCCTACCGAATAAGATCGTGGACGTGGAGATTGATGGGCCTTCGTAAGATGGGCGTACGGTTTGAGAAAGATTGTATCGTGGGTAAGACGATTAGTTATGATGATTTGCATGCGGATGGCTTTAAGGGCGTGTTCGTGGCAAGTGGCGCCGGTCTGCCTAATTTTATGAACATTCCGGGTGAGAACTTTGTGGGCGTGATGTCGTCCAACGAGTATTTGACCCGTGTAAACTTGATGGATGCGGCGAATCCGGAAAGTGATACGCCGGTGCTACAAGGGAAGAAGGTGGCCGTGATCGGAGGTGGCAATACCGCTATGGACTCTGTCCGTACCGCTCGCCGTCTGGGCGCTGAGCGTGCTATGATTGTCTACCGTCGTAGCGAGGAGGAGATGCCTGCCCGTCTGGAAGAGGTGAAACATGCGAAGGAAGAAGGTGTGGAGTTCTTGACGCTTCATAATCCGATTGAATATATAGGAGATGAAAGAGGTCGTGTTAAGCAGATGCGCTTGCAGAAGATGGAGCTAGGTGAGGCGGATGCCTCTGGTCGCCGTCGTCCGGTACCTATCGAGGGAGCTATCGAAACAATCGATGTGGATGAGGTGATCGTTAGCGTCGGTGTATCTCCGAATCCATTAATACCCCGTGCCTTTGGAGGCTTGGAGGTGAGCAAGAAGGGTACGATCGTAGTGGAGGAAGACAGTATGCGCTCCGCTTTAGGCGATGTGTATGCCGGTGGTGACATCGTTCGTGGTGGAGCTACCGTGATTCTGGCGATGGGAGACGGTCGTAAGGCTGCCGCCGCTATGGATGCGGACTTAAGAGGATAAGTATAATATCTATTAGTTCTATAAGGAAAGACGGGTTGTTTGGACGATCCGTCTTTTTTCTTTTATCGTGATACGGAGATTTATGTTTATTATCTATAAGACTAATTCTTGAAATAATCTCTCAAATGTCTGTTCTAGATCGTTGGAAAAACCGGGATGTGGACGCGAGGTTTGGATAGAGGCACTTCTTATGGCGGTAAGCCAACGAAAGCGCTCCGGAATATCTAGGCTGGCTATAGGACCTCCATCCTTTGCGCCGGAACATATCTTATCGAAAACGTGGAGATTCGTACACAAAGATTCCTTATCTATATCTGATGTGAACAGACGAAGTTTCTCCTCGTTTACATGATAGCGAGCCTTGATGAATTTAGGCCGTTTACAGAACATGATAAGGCCTACATTGATAAACTCCTCCCGTTCGATTTTCGGTACGATACGGATTACGGCATATTCATATAAGTGTTTGTCTTGCATGTCGAGCTTCATTTATAAACGTGTCAGAATGGGCGATTCGGTCAATTAAGAACCGGATATATACATCACGTATCTCTTGAGGCGTACCGGGACTATCGTTCCAATGCAACCAATCGTCGGGTACTAGACCTACGATCTCACGAATTTTCTCTTCCGTTAAGATACGTTTGAAATCTTTGTTTACTTCCTCCAGCAGCGTCGCTTGTGGCAATAATACATGATCCTTGATATGGATGAAAGGGCCGATCGCATGTTTTTGCCAATTTACCCATGAGAAATGGAAAAATAAGGAAGCTCCATGATCGATGAGCCAAAGTTCTTTATTCCATATCAACATATTCGTATTCCGGACCGTGCGGTCTATATTTGTCAAAAGGAGCATCGAGCCATACGACTGTGAGGCGAGTTTCGGGATCTACACGATTGACTACCGGATCGAAAGTCAAGGCTCCCGATAAAAAATGTAATCCCAGATTGAGCCCTTGACTTGCTTGTAGTAAGTCTTGTATCTCCTCGTCACCTTCCGACCGCCCGAAAGCCTCGTCAAGATTCAGGAAGACCAATTCCGGTACATGGAAACCCAAGCAACGAGCGATCTCACCTCCGATCAACTCGGCTATCAAGGCTTTTGCCCCATGTCCGGCTCCCCCGGAACTTTAACGACATATTTAAACTCATCGTCCGCCTCCGCTAAAGCAGGCAATGATCCGCCTTCCCGCAGAGGCATGATATATCGGGTAACATTCGCAGTACGTAATTCCATAACCCTCACTTTAATTGAAGATAAAGATACGATTATATTTTAGAAATAAAAAGCCCCCGCTATTCTTTCGCAACAGCGAGGCCTTTTTGGAAGCGAGCGGAAGACGGGACTCGAACCCGCGACCCTAACCTTGGCAAGGTTATGCTCTACCAACTGAGCTACTTCCGCAATTAAATTAGATCGTACTCGAAGCGGGACTTGAACCCGCACAGCCGCAATGGCCAAAGGATTTTAAGTCCTTCGTGTCTACCGATTCCACCATTCGAGCATCCCTTTCTCTTAAGAGATGAGCGGAAGACGGGACTCGAACCCGCGACCCTAACCTTGGCAAGGTTATGCTCTACCAACTGAGCTACTTCCGCATTGTTGCATTGTTTTCGTTTGCGAGTGCAAAGGTAGATGAAATTTTTGTTTCTGCAAATATTTAGAATAAAAAAATGCAGGGCAACGCATTTTTTTAGTTTCTCACAACCCATTCCTGTCTGTCGGACGATACTGGAGTCATGTAATATTTTCTTAATGGAAATTGCGATACGCCCTTTGTCGGTGCTCCGGTCCCATAGCCGATATCATATTCAGTTCCGCATTCCGGGCAAATTGCTTTTCCTGCATTGTCGGCTTCTATGATGATATTCTTTTTGGCTTCGTGGGGACAGCACAGATCAAATGCATAGTAGGTCGCATTTCCGTAATTGTCGATTCCGCATACAACCAAAACACCGGAAAAGCCCGTCTTTTCTTCGGCAGTACGGGCTTTAGTGATGGATTTGTGATTGTATATGCCTACCAGATCTTTGTCGCCGAAGCGCAGGTCTAGTTCCAAATATACCGGTGCATAGGGTATATCCGATTCTTCGAATTTGGAACACGAACAAACTAATGATATAAGTAAGCAAAATAAAAACCGTTTCATCGTTTATTAGGATAACAGCTGTTGCTCAGCCTCGTTTACTCTATTAAACGCGAAACCGTCCATGATATTTTGCATCAAGGCGGAAATCTGGTCATTGCATAAATTTCCGATACTTCCTTCGTGCGTATGGTGAACTTTCTTGACAGGGACGAATTTACCAGCTTCGATGTTTAATCCTACCTGCTTGTAAGCGTCACGGAAAGGCATACCTTCCAAAACGAGGCGGTTTACCTCTTTCCACACTAAAGAGGAGTGCATATTTGTCATCGGACTAACAAGGAATAAATATGTTCTTTTTCGATGGTATTATCTTGTTCGGCTGTACTCGTACAGTATCTTTTCCCATTTTCCATTCATCAGATCAAAAGGATAACTTACTATCTTCCATGCTGACTACAGTGAACCCGGCTTCCGGATTACAGAACTTCGTACCCTCGATAGTCTTTACCTTACGAGAAAGTGAACCGGATGTATTTACCAGATAGTCAACCTTGCTGTCAGCAGGCTGGATGTGCTGGAAGTTATGAATATGACCACAAAAATACATATCGACACCATATCTGTCCAACAGAGGCTCCAAACGTTTACGCATATCGGCACGTTCACTTTCCTCTTTCGGCGTATCGGCATAGACAGGATGATGGCCGATTACGATCTTCCATTTCTCAGCAGAAGAGGCAAGCGTTTTTTCGATCCATTGAAGCTGCTCTTCCATATCCTGTCTGCCGGCATCGGGATATTTCTCCGTATCTTCACGGTATTTGTCAATCAGAGGCGAAGTATCTATAAATACCAACAAGGCTTTCTCATTTTCACCCGCCTCCACGACTTTTGAGTAATAACGGGAAGGGACGATCCAACGACGGCTTTTCTTGCCGTAATCCAATACCGCTTGCGTATTACCGCGATACTCATGGTTCCCGTTGACGGCAAACCACTCCAGCATCAGCTCAGGATGGCTGTAAACAAGCTCGTAGTTTGTCATCCACAACGGATCGTCGACGCTGGCTACCCCCTCGAAATGATGAGTATCCCCGGCCGCGACAATAAATTCGATGTCTATCTTTTCCGCCAGATTTCCCATCAACTCGGCAATCGTCTTTTGTTCGTAATAACCGTTCCGTCCCAAGTCGCTGACCAGATAAAAAATTTTTGCTTTCTTCCGATACGGCCGGAACGTCGAATGCCTCCCCTGCTAAAGCAGGACCGGCAATATCCGTTTCCGAATTCGACGCATCTTTCTGCTTACCGGCAGAAGTGCAGCCCCCGAAAGCGGAGACTGCGAACAAAGCCGATAAGGTCTGTAAATAATTTCTTCTATTCATCATGTTCTTTTATTTTAAACCGAAAGCTCCGAATTGTGCTTTCACCGCCGGCGAATGGTAAGTGACACCATTTACGGAAAGCCCGTTTGTCGAAAAGTAGGGAACTAAGTTGGCATCTGTTCCGCTATTAGCGCCTGCCAATACCGGAGAACCGGATTTGACATGGAAATCCCATCCTTCATCATATACATATTCGGTCAAAGCGACTTCGTTAACGGCAAAGTTTTCGAACAGCGGGTCCTTCAAATCATTTTCAGTAGCGATAATGCTATGCACATCCACTACTCCGGAGTTGTAATTCTTATGTTCGTAGTTATAACCGGCCCATGCATAGGCGACACCGCTTTCCTCTTCATATACAATATCGCTTTTCTGGCTGCCGGAAGCATAAAAATTATAATCGATCACAGACTGGTCGCTATAACCCTCTTCAGGGTCGTTCGGGTTCTTGAAACTCGGGGTCATGGCACGGAACTTGCAATTTACCATCAAGTTGTTGAAAACATTCGCCAACACATTCTTTTCAGCATATACACAACCACCCTTCTCACCGTCGCGACGCCAACCGGCATTGACGATTGTATTATTGTAGGCCTGAACCTTAGCCTGGCCGCGCGTTTCGCTCTGGCCTGAACTGGACAGTTTCAATCCGTTAGTGTTCGGGCTGAACATGATATTACCGGCGACATCCACCGTACATCCGGCTTTTACATTGACAGCTTCCGCCCCGTCATATCCGTTGGCAGCAAACGTATTGCCAGCTATGATTGCCTGTCCGCCCATCAAATAAATACCGTCAGACCAGCCATTACGAAGAACAGAATTAGTGATGACATATTTCCCCTTGATATTGTTAGTCGTGATCTGCGGATAAGCGTCGTCACCGGCCGTATATACACCGTTGGCCGCAGCCGGAGAACCTTCCACCACTTGGCCACCCGTATATTCGATAACGGTATGGTCGATCAACATTTCCTCGCAACTGTTCGAAGCGACGATACCACCCATAAGCCGGCAAACGTATTCTCTTTCGTGCGATTTTCCTCAGCTACGGAGAAAAGGACCGGATTTTCAGCTGTTCCCTTACAGTAAAGATTCGCCGTCTACCGTAAAATTCGAACAGGGACATGGTTGGCTCCGACACCTTTGTCATCAAAGATAACCTGCACACCTTCCTCTATTGTCAGGGATTTACCGGCCGGTACTGTGATATGGCCTGATACCAATATGATGGAATTGGCTTTCCAAGTCCCTCGACATCCCCCTCCACAGTCTCCGTATCTTCATTTCCACCCTGATTATTATCCGGATTAACAGGATCATCGTCACCACAAGCAGCCAAAGTCATGACCATCATGGCTGCACTCACTAATAATGCATTGAATTTCATAAAATAAATGCTTAATGTAAATATTAATATAATTGCTATGTTAAAGTTTATACCGGATGCCGAGCATAAATGACTGACCGTGCCATTCTTTCCGTTCGATCACATTCCCATTATGCCGGTCTGAATCCACACTCTCCGTATGCGGTCCTTTCTGAATGTAGCGCAAGAGCGGGATATCCAACAGGTTGGAGGCCTTGCCAAAGATACTGATACCGTTCTTGAAACTTTTTTCTATCGAAGCATCCAGCTGGGCGTAGCCGTCCTCCCATATATCATCTTCATACCAGTTCGAAATGTCGCTCAGACGTTTTCCCGTATAGCTGGCAGACACCTGGCCCTCCCAGCCGTGCCTGGTCTCTTTGAAAAGCAGGGAGAGATTTGCCACATGGGCCGCCTGTCCGAACAGTGGACGGGACTGGCGCACCGACTTCACTTCCGATCCTTCCATGATACGCTTGTCTGTCGTGACCTTCGAATGTGTATAGGTATAGTTTGCCTTAATACCGAACCAGTTGAAGTATTTCATCACATCGACTTCCATCCCCAGATTCTTGGCGTCACCGAAGTTCATCGGTTTATAATAGGTATCCTGGCCTTCGTTCAACAACCCGTATTCGATCGGGTCCTGGATATTCTTATAGAACAGGCCGACCATAAACTGCTCGGAAGACTTTGGAAAAAATTCATACGTAAATCGATATTGTCGGCAACCGTATGCTTCAAGTCCGGATTTCCCTTTTCCTTATAATCTTCATTAATGATGCTGTAAGGCACGATCTCGAAAAAGCTCGGACGATTGATGGCACGCGCATACGAGAAACGCAGGTTGGCATTTCGATGGATACCGTATTTGGCATGGAAACTCGGCAATACATCCGTATAGTCCTGGTTCCCTTCCGGATCAACATCACGGGGAAATTTCAGTACATATCCCTGATTCGTATGCTCGACACGCACCCCGGCGATCAATTCCCATTCCTTCAAGGTATACTTCACCATTCCATATCCGGCACCGATCTTTTCCGTTGCATCGTAATTCAGAGGGTCCCCTATGTTGCCATAAGGACGGGGGACGAATTGTATCTCGTCAAAATTAAACCAGTCCTTATTGATATATTGCGGATTCTTGGAACCGGTAGCCGAGTTGAACGTATATTCATTAAAGAAACTGTCACGCTTCTTATCCCGGTACATACCTCCGGCCGAGAAATCCAGGATCGCCCCGCCATCCAATTTCAACTTATATGCCAGATCGACATATCCGGCTTTATCCTTATCCGAGTTATGTTCCCAACGACGTTTGGCCGCATCCGTAGTAGACACGTGGGAACCCAACAGATATATTTCCGCATTATCGGGCGTTTCGCTGAATGCTTTGGACAAGACAGCCGACCAGTTCAACCGCAACGCTCCGCCAGACAGAAACAAATGTTCGCCTTTTAAGGTCGAATTGATGATATACTGGTGGTTCCAACGCATACGGACAGCCCGTTCCTTTTCATCTTCCCCATCGCGCACTTCGGCTTCGCTCATATCCATATAACCGTTATACCAAGTCAGCTTATGGTTGTCGTTCAAGGAGTAATCCAGTTTGGCATGCATACCGATACGTGTCTGTTCCGATGAATAATTACGGTATTCTATCCCGTTATGGCTCGTTCCCGGTTGATAATAGAGCCGACTTTCCTTTCCCCGGCTGGTACTCAGAAAACTCCCCGCCAACATGACGCCCAATTTATCATCAAAAAAGCGGTCGCCATACGAAAGTCCGGCAGTCAGGTCCGGCAGCGGTTTCTTCCATTTCATCCGTAGGTTCGAAGTCGTAAAGTCTTCCATCGTCACTTTGTAATCTTCCGGTTTCCCCAACGCTTCGTAAGGAGATTTCTTTACGATACCGCCCCGGTTGAACGATTGGAAGTCACGACCGAAATACATCGCGTTATAACCGGTAGACAAGTTGGCCGTAAATTGGCGTTCGGAAGGAGCATCTTTCATGATCAGATTGACAGCGCCACCAATGCCGTCTCCCTCCATATTCGCCGTCAAGGATTTGGTCACCTCCAGACGGTCCAGCATCTCGGAGGGGAAGATATCAAGCGGCACAAAGCGGTTCTTTTTATCGGGACTCGGAATCTTCACACCGTTCACCAACGTATAGTTATACCGTTTGTCCATACCCCGTAAAATGGCATACTGACCTTCTCCGCTACTGTTACGCTCGACCGTCACACCGGACATACGCTGGATCACATTGGCAACCGTAATATCCGGTGACAGCTCGATCGCTTTCGCACTCATGACGTTGACCACATTCATCGCTTGCTTCTCAATCCCGCGGGCACCGGCTTCGGTACGTCCCGGATTGGCGGCTATGATCGTGACACCTTCCAGGTTCATGGCCGAAGGCTTCATGTTAAACAGTACATCCCGGCCGGACAGCGTGTTTACGTTCTGTTCCTGTGTCTCATAGCTGATATAACTGCAAACCAACGTGATGTTTTTTCCTTCCGGCACATCTTTCAGGACGAATGTCCCGTCCAGCCCGGCTGTCGTTCCCATCGCCGGATTTTCTTTCACATACACAGCAGCACCGATCAGTTCTTCGCCGGTCTGCGCATCCTTAACCCAACCTTTAACTGTCGCAGCGGTCAGATAAGCAGCCGGAGTCAAAGTCAAAAATAAAACGAGTAGTAATTGCTTCATTATTTGTTTTTCTTTTCCGCCGCAAAAGTAGAAGGTGCGGATAACAGCAACACTTCATTCTTTTTTACAATTACGTTACAGGCAGAAAACAGAAGGAACAAAAAAGCTACATATTTAAACGATATCGACCGGTGAATCTACAAAAAGTCTTATATTTGCGAGTAAGAATTACACATAATAACGCATACTAATATGAAAACAAAGATTTCACGTTTTACTTCTTGCCATTCTATGCAACATCTCCGTATTTGCCCAGAGTGACTTCGACAAATATTTCGAAAAGAAAAGTCTCCGGGTGGATTTTGCCTTGAGCGGTAATCTAAAGTCACAATCGGCTGCTATCCAAGGGTTGCGTGAAGAACCGGTATGGGGAGGTCCGGTCAAGAACCTGATCGATAAGTTCAATTACGGAGGTTATTATATTAATGTCTATGACAAAGCTACGAATAAGCTGATTTACTCACGCGGCTTCAATACGTTGTTCGAAGAATGGCGCTCGACAGAACAGGCCAAGACAGAAACACAATCGTGGACAAACAGCGCTTCCGTTCCTTTCCCGAAAGTACCTGTCTATGTCGAGATCACGGCACGCGACAAGGCCGACATGCAATTCCATCCGTTGCTGAAACAAGAGGTCGATCCCAAAAGTATCTTCATCGACCGGGGAAAACTGAAAGCCAATAAAGTGCATCAGATACAGAAAAGCGGCGACTCGACAGAAAAAGTGGACCTTGTTTTTATTGCTGAAGGATACACGGCGGATGAACAGGAGAAATTCGTAGCAGATGCAAACAGGTTTACAGAAGCCTTGTTCGCGACTCCTCCTTTCACGACACGTCGAAACGACTTCAACGTATGGGCAGTCTGCCTGGTATCGGAAGAATCGGGCACGGATGTTTCGGGTAAAGGTATCTTCAAGAACACTGCCCTCAATTCCGGTTATTATACATTCGGGGTAGACCGTTATCTGACAACACCGGATATGAAATCGATCCGCGATGCCGTCTGGAACGTACCATGTGATGCAATATTCCTGCTGATAAACACAGATATGTACGGCGGTGGCGGCATGTACAACTTCTATGCCTGCGGGACAGACCGACAACCCACGGACACCTGTCGTCTTTACACATGAGTTCGGACATAGCTTCGCCAGGCCTGGCAGACGAGTATTTTTCTTCGGAAGTCGCCTACCAGGATTTCTATAACCTGAAATACGAACCGTGGGAACCGAATATCACAACTTTAGTCGATTTCGGCAGCAAATGGAAAGACTTATTGCCCGCAGACACTCCTATTCCTACCCCACTCGATGCCGGACATAAGGACAAAGCCGGCGTGTTCGAAGGAGGCGGTTACCTGTCGAAAGGCATTTATCGCCCGATGGATCACTGTATGATGCGCGACTACGCCCCATTCTGCCCGGCTTGCTCACGAGCCATTCTTCAGATGGTCGATTTCTTGACAGACAAGTAATAAAATCTATAGGCGCCCAGCAAACCGTAACCCATAGCTTTAGCCTCTGTAAAGCTATGGGTTACGGATGCCAAAGCATAGCTTTATGGTGGTCTTTTCTCGTGTCGAATGTCTTTTCGAACGGGAGTGTTGAAAAACGCCATGATTGATTATCTGTCATCTTTCACCGAGGAGACGAAATGTCTGCTACGGGAAAATTCATTATAAGATATAATTATTTTAACCGTACCGCTTCCCCATATTTGCTAATATCGATCAATTTATAAGTATCGACCTTGATTTTACCTCGAATGAGTTCGGGAATATTGAAAGAGAAGAGAGAACGTTCATAATAGTCCGTCTCTTTCTGAGGCAACAGGAAAGGTTTGCCGGGAACACCATTTGCACCCAAATAACAAATGTAAGGCCGTGTATACAGCCCGTCATCCCGACGACTGCTGAAAACGAACCACCGGCTGTTGCTGCTCCAGGAATGATAGCTTTCGACATCGTTGCTGTTCACTTGGAGAAGGGAATCTGTTTTACCTGTCAACATGTCCAATAGTCGCAAATCCGCATCCTTGTGCCAGATCGAGAAGTTACCATAATCCGAAACCGTGTACATCAGAAAACGGCCATCGGGAGATACTCTCGGCAGCTTCGCGCTCCGTCCTTCCTCATTAGCGTTGTAAAGCGTATCTATCGTCTGGCCGAAACTCCGTTTTTCCGGATCGAAAGCTATGCTTTGCAGGTTGTAGCGGATTTCCCGATATGACTCAGGCATCCGGCACGCCGGTGCGGAACAGAAATACAACCGTCTGCCATCCGAAGAGAATGCCGGAAAAGTCTCCATATTCTCCTCCGAAGATAAATGGGGAGCTGTTACGATTCCATGTTTCTCCACATCATAGACCACGACATCCGATCGATTGTCGAACACTTCCACCCGGTTCGCATCCGAAAGGTGAAAATCCTGTTTCGTATCATTCGTCGAGAATGCAACATATCGCCCGGACGGATGCCAGGCGGGATAGACCAAAGCGGAAATAGTCCGTTCGGTCTTCGTATCCAGCTTCTCGATACCACCGTCCGTCAGTATGTAGGTCCCGGCATGTAGCGCACGTTGGTGGAAAAGCATCCGGTCCGGATTCTGCATACAGAAAGAATGGCAGTTCATGCAATTATTATTCGTCTGCTTATTGTCGAGAAAGGTTTCTTCCGTAAAATCCTCCAGGCAACGCTGGTAAATCCCCATCCTGTTCCACATCCGGTAGCCTGGTGCGATACGGCGATAGACCAAATAGGGATCGATTTTATCTTTGATTACTTGAATGGAAAAAGGAGGATATCGAAACCATCTGTCATCTTTGCATATATAGATCCCGACCGTAAGGTTCCCTCCAACCGATGCGTCCAACAGCCGACGCCACTTCTTCTCCGGGATTTGGAAAGAACCGTTATCCGAATCCACCCGTATTTGCTGATCTTTGCCGGAGAATAGGGCGATTGCTTCGCAAGGTTCTTTCAGTTTGAAGTTCAGCGGAGCGATATTACAAGGGACCGCGACCCCTTTATAATCGGGAAAGATTTCTATTTCACCTTCCGTTTCCTCCGCATCGGGCAATCCACCATTGCAAGAGAAAAAGAAAACCGTACAAAGCCACAACAGAGAATATAGATACTTCATAGACTATCCATTCAAATTTTTACAATAATAATAAAACCAAAAAGTGTCTCCATATTGCCGGTAAAGCCAAGAAAGTCCGTCACTACTATTCTTGATCTTCAGAATATCTTTCTGGAATTGTTTATAGCGTTGCACTATCTCAGGCCGGATGGAAACCCAGTCAAGGACAGAAAGGTCCTCAGTCGCCAAAACCAATGCCGCCTCCTGAAAATGAACAGGAAGGGACTGTCCCGGCAAAAATCTACCGGCATGGGACAGGAATATCTTGAACTTCTCCATTTCCTTCGCCAGCAGATAGGAACAACCTAAATATTCCCATGCAACCCGGTTTACGCCTGGTTCCGAAAGATGTCCAACCCAAAGGTTGTCGATGCCGGTCAGGCAAAGCAAATTGTCCGGCTGAAAGACCGGTATTGTCTTTGCGGCAAGCTCTCCATCCCGACCGATCCTTTCGGGATGACGAATATAACCGGCATATTTTTCCGCCCAACGCCGATATCCCGGCAACCGGCCGAGTATACCCAGATACTTATCCGCCAAAGCAAAATCTCTCCGTATCAAGCTAATCTTGACCAACCGTTGAAGCAAGCGGGGACTTCCTCCTCGCTTGGCAAGTGTCAATCCTTCCATCGCATATCCTTCCGAAAGGCTGATATCCCCGATCATATAATGGATATCACTCAACAGGCAACTCATATAATAAGTCCGGTCCCAAGAAGCCAGAAGGCTTTGCGGCCCTTTCTGGTCATAATGAAACAACCGGTCACCTAAAAGACCTTTTTGAGCCAATGCCATATTCAAATAGTTTAGGCTGACATAATCCGTCTCCTCCTTCTCCGGATGTTCACGGATAATCGTGTCCCAGTCATTCCTTTGCTCCCAAACGGATAACTCGTTCATCCGGTTGTTCCGGACTTCATACGGTCCGGGCAGACAAAATGCGGAAAAGCAAAACAGGACGACCAACAAACTGCCTGTAACGACAACTCCGACCGAACGCTTTCCTCTGGGAAGAAACTTCATCGCGAAGGCCGCCACCAATAGAGTCAAAAGCAAGACGACAAAACGAATCCAGATAAAATAGACATAAGAGTCCGGCTGCAACTGAGACTCCTGATACCTTTCCGAATAAATCCCGTCTATCAACGGAATACCGGTAGCCAAACGAATACCGATATAAGTCAACAACACTCCTATCAAAAACACGGCAAACGAACCGTACCATTTCTCCCTCCGGCACAAGAGGCTCATGAAAACCACCACCAGACCGTAAAGCGCCGCCAACTGACCGCCCAAACCATAGATAAGAACCACACTTGCCACACCATAAAACAACTGCATCTTCGGTCTCCGGATACGGATAAAAACAAAAGAAAAGAACAAGAGCAGGAGAAGTCCGACCGTTCCATCCAAGACATAAAAAGGGCTCGTATGAGCTTTCACCAATCCCAAAACAGGAAATAAGGCAAGCAACAGATTATATCCGCGTGGTGCGATCTCCTGTAAAAGCAGATAACACAAGAAACCGATTACACACAAGAAAGCACTGTTAACCCACAAAACAAACAGGGAAGAGGTATAATATTGAACCAAAGCCTGCCCGACCACCGTACAAAAGCCACCGGGGACAGACAGCATATCCCGGATAACCACCCATTCGGGAATAAACAACTGCACCTCTTCCTGCCGTTGGAACGTGGAAGTCCCGAACGACCAAAAGAAAAACCAAAGTCCGATAAATACGAACAGCCAAAATACAAGCGTCCTCCCAGTCATAATCCCATCGTTTTTGTTAAAAGGAAATGAAACAAAAGAAGAGAGGAAGTCGCCTTTTGACGACTGTTCCTCTCTCCCCCGGTCTAAAGAGTAAAATTATACCTTATAGTCTTTCACATTCTACTTACTGCCGTAACCAGGGTTCTGTTCCAGCAGGTTATTAGCACCGATCAGACTGTAATGGATCGGGAAACGATTCAGGTTCGGATTGTTCGTCGCCTTATGATCCCACCAGTCTTCCGTCACATAGGCATCCCAACGGATCAAGTCCGTACGGCGGCGCCCTTCGGCCAAGAATTCCAATTGCCATTCGTCCAGCATACGGTATTTGTCCAGATTAGCAGCCGTTACAGGATCGGGATCGACTCCGTCTTCGAAATAACGCTTGCGGACTGTATTGATCAGATCGGCAGCCCCCTGTTTGTCACCGGCACGCATCTTGCATTCGGCCAGCATATAATAGATCTCGGCCAAACGGATCACAGGTACGTCCGGATCGCCTTTCCGCTTGAACTCTTCCTGAGTCGGACGCGGACTGCGTTTCGTCACACGTACCCCGGAGTTTTCTTCTGCCGTCGCAACCGTCGAAGGTAACGAAGCCACATCCGGATAAAGCGGATCTTTTCCGACCTTGGCAAAATAAGCGATCTGGTCGACAACCGTGATCACCTCTCCGGCATACTCGCGCGTACCTGTGCAAACCCATTCCGGATTCAACGGATTCACCAATTCGCCAACGATAAACATACCGCGAT